>Ga0207416_1000051_pt1 | contig 210666 bp, 192 predicted proteins | sample PaiPotPPM11metaG_FD_184107 | JGI IMG/M metagenome (GOLD analysis project Ga0207416, IMG submission 184107) | Iron sulfur acid spring bacterial and archeal communities from Banff, Canada, to study Microbial Dark Matter (Phase II) - Paint Pots PPM... ... | reverse complement strand
ACTGCTGCGGTCGTCGGAGGCGGTGGCGGCGCATACTGGCCCGGCGGCGGCGAATATTGTGCGGTGGCGGGCGGCGGGGCGTATTGCGGGCCAGGTGGCGGCGAATATTGCTGCGCTTGCGGCGCCGGCGCGTATTGCGGGTTCGGCCGGGGCGATGCGGCGTTCGGCGCGGCCCCTTGCGCCTGCTGTAATTGCTGCTCGAGCTGGTGATTGCGATACTGCAACTGTTCCACCGTGCCCGTGAGATCGCGCACCTGCGCCTCAAGGTGGTCGATGCGCATCACCAAGTCGGATTCCGACATCTGAGCCTGGGCGGCATTGGCCCACAGCGTGCATGCGAGCGCGAGCAAGGAAATAGAGCGGATCATCGCTTTCGACTTTATCGGTGGTATCCCGGCAGCTAACATACTGCGCCCTGCGTCCAAATTGTGACTGTGGCCTGATGACGGCCAAGTCCGGACCCATTTGCGGCCCTCATCGTGACGGGCTGTGCCCATGCTCATTCCGCGGGCTGGATACGCGGGCTCTTGTGGGACGCGCGCCATTCCTCGAAGCGCTGAATCACCACGAACAGCGAGGGAACGAAGAGAACGGCGAGACAGGTCGACGCAATCATGCCGCTGAACACGGTGATGCCGATCGATCTGCGGGCGCTGGCGCCCGCGCCGCTTGCGATCACGAGCGGCGCGACGCCGAGGATGAAGGCAAACGACGTCATGAGGATCGGGCGGAAGCGCGCGCGCGCGGCATCCACCGCCGCTTCGAGAATGGGCTTGCCGTCACGGACGCGGTGCTCGCGCGCGACCTCGACGATCAGGATGGCGTTCTTGGCCGAAAGCGCGATGAGCAGGATCAAGCCGATCTGCGTATAGAGATTGTTGTCGATGCGCAGCAGTTCGAGCATCAGAATCGGCCCGGTCAGCGCCAAGGGAACCGACAGGATCACCGCAAGCGGCGCGTACCAGCTTTCGTATTGGCCGGCGAGCACCAGATAAACCAGGAGCATCGCCATCGCGAACACGAAATACATCTGATTGCCGACGATTTTCTCCTGATAGGACATCGCCGTCCATTCGCTGCCGGCGCCGGGCGGCAGCGTCTTCGCCGCGTTTTCCTCCATCAGATGGATCGCCTGCCCCGACGAGAAGCCCGCCGCCGGCAGACCGATAATGGTCGACGACGGATAAAGATTGTAGAGACTGATCAGCGGCGTGCCGACGACCGGCGTGACTTTCACCAGCGTCCCCAGCGGAATCATATTGCCCTGCTGATTACGCACCGAGAGATTCTCGATATCGCGCGGCCGCAACCGGAATTGAGAATCGGCCTGCGCATAAACCTGAAACACGCGGCCGAATTTGTTGAACTGCGCCACGTAGTCCGAGCCGAAATAGGTGGCAAGCGTCGAAAACACCTGATTGATCGATACGTGCACGGTCTGCGCCTTGACGCGATCGACGTCGATGCGCAATTGCGGCGCGACGGCGCGGAACGATGTCGCGACGCGCTGCAACGCGCTTTGCGACTGCGCATTGGCGACGACGGCGTTGGTCATGCTTTGCAGCTTGGCAAAATCGGTGCTGCCGTCGCGCAATTCGACCTGGAAGGAGAAGCCGCCGGCATTGCCGATGCCTTGGATTGGCGGCGGCGGCAACACGTTGACGCGCCCATCGACGGCATCGAGCGCGGGCGACAGACGGGCAAAGATCGTGCGCAAGTCGTCGCGCTCGCTCCAATCCTTGAGCACCACATAGGCGACGCCGGCATTGGCCAAAGGCGCGCTGTTGTCGAGGACGGAAATGCCGGAAATGGCAATCACCTGCGCGACGCTTGGGTCCTTGCCGGCAATCGTTGAAACTTGGTCGAGCGCTTTCCGTGTGCGATTGAGCGAAGCGCCGTCGGGAAGCTGAACGCTGACCAGCACGTAGCCCTGATCTTCGATCGGCAGGAAGCCCGTCGGCACGCGGGACAGCCCGAAGAAGGCGGCCGCCATGATCACGAATGCTATCAATGTCATGAGACCGGCATGCGCCGCCATGTGGCCGATCAGGCCGGTATAGCGATGTTCGAGGCGCCCATAGATCGCATTGAAGCCGCGGTAGAAAGCATTGCGCTGTTCCGGCGGAACGGGGGCCCGCAGCCACATCGCCGACTGCGTCGGTTTGAGCGTTATCGCATTGACGGCGGAAAGCAGCGCCGTCGCCGCGATCACCAGCGCGAATTGCGCATACATGCGCCCGGTTAGGCCCGGCAGGAATGCCGCCGGCAGAAACACCGACATCAGCACCAACGTGATGCCGATGATCGGCCCCAACAATTCGTTCATCGCGCGGATCGCCGCGTCATGCCCGCTCATGCCCTTTTCGATATTGTGCGCCGCGCCTTCGACGACGACGATGGCGTCGTCCACCACGATGCCGATCGACAGCACGATTGCGAACAAGGTCGAAAAATTCACGGTGAAGCCGAGCGCCCACATCATCGCGAAGGCGCCGATGATCGTCACCGGCACGGTGGTCGCCGGCACCAGCATGGCGCGCCAGTCCTGAAGGAAGACCAGGATCACGATCAGCACCAGCACAGCCGCTTCGATCAGCGTCTTGTAGACCTCGTGGATCGATGCCTTGACGAACACCGTCGTGTCGAACGGAATGGAATAGACGAGACCCTGCGGGAAAGCGCGCGCCAGCTCGGTCATTTTTGCCTTGACCGCCTGCTCGACGTCGAGCGCGTTGGCGCCGGGCAGTTGGTAGATGCCGATGCCGGCGGCCTGCTTGCCGCTCAGCGTGAAAGCCTGACTGTAGGTCTGCGCGCCGAGCTCGACACGCCCGATGTCGCGCACGCGCGTAATCTGGCCGTTGTCGCCGGTCTTGACGATGACGTTCTCGAATTGATCGACGTCGGTCAGCCGGCCTTCCAGATCGATGGTGTATTGGAAATCGACGCCGGGCGGCGTCGGCGGCATGCCGACCTGCCCTGCCGTCACCTCCTGGCTCTGCTGCTGCAGCGCCTGCACGACGTCCTGGGCATTCAAGCTGCGCGCCTTGAGCTTTTCCGGATCGAGCCAGATCCGCATCGAATACTGACCGGCGCCGAACACGTTGACATTGCCGACGCCCGGCAGCCGCGACAGCTCGTCCCGCAGATTGATGGTGGCGTAATTGGCGAGATAGAGGCTGTCGTAACGATCGTCGGGCGAGGTCAAGGTGACGAACAGCAAAATCGCGGTCGAGCGCTTCTGTACCGTCACGCCCTGCGCCTGCACCGCTTGCGGCAACGAGGACAGCGCGGCGGACACCCGGTTCTGCACCAGGATCTGCGCGGCATCGAGATCGGTGCCGATCTTGAAGGTCACGGTGAGCGTATAACTGCCGTCGCTGGCGCTCATCGATTGCATGTAGATCATGTTCTCGACGCCGTTGACCTGCTGCTCGATCGGCAGCGCCACCGTATCCATCAGCGTGCGCGCGCTGGCGCCGGGATAGCGTGTCGTCACTTGCACGGTCGGCGGCACGACGTCGGGATATTGCGCGATCGGCAGGTCATAGACCGCGACCGCGCCGATCAAAATCATCAGGATGGCGAGGACGTTCGCGAGAACCGGGCGCTCGATGAAGAATTTCGAAATCATCGCGGATCAGTCCGCTATTTGGCGGCCGGCGCGGAGCTTTGCTCGGCGTCGACCTTCTGGCCCGGTATTGCGCGCATGATGCCGCCGACGACCACGCGGTCGTCCTTGGTGAGACCCGTCTCGATCACGCGCAGATCGTCGACCAATTGTCCCGGTTCGACCTTGCGTTGTTCGACAATATTGTCCTTGTTGACGACGAGGACATAACGGCCACCCTGATCGCTGCCGATCGCGACATCGGGCACCAGCAGCGCCGGACGCGGCCGCCCCGGAACACGGATGCGCACGAAATATCCGGGCAGCAGGCCGCGATCGCCGTTCTCGAGAACGGCGCGTGCCGGGAGCGTCCCGGTCGACGGATCGACGTTGGGCGCGATGTAGTCGAGCTTGCCTTTGTGCGGATAGCCGGCCTCATTTTGCAGTCCGATCTCGGCCGGCGTTCCGATCAAATCGGCGATGGTTTGACCGCGGCTTGCCAGCGTGGCGCGTACCTCCTGCACGTCGCGCTCACTGGCGTTGAAAGTCACCCAGATCGGATTGAGCTCGACGATCGTGGCAAGCACGGTCGGCGGCGAGCTTGCGCCGACGAGTTCGCCCATCGAGACCTGACGTGCGGTGACAACGCCGTCGAACGGCGCGGTGACGTCGGTATAGCCGAGATTGATCTCGGCCTGCTTCTCATTGGCTTGCGCCGACTGAACGTCAGCCTGCGCGGAGTCGCGCTGCGCCAGCGCCTTGTCGTAGTTGGCCTGTGTCGAGACTTGTTTGGCTATCAGATCGGCCTGGCGTTGGTATTCCTGCTGCGCCTGCAGCAGGCTGGCTTGCGCGCTGACAACCGCAGACTTCGCGGCGTCGACCTTGAGCTTGTACGGCTCGGGCTCGATGGTGAACAGCGACGTACCCTTTTTGACGAAGTCGCCGTCGGTGTAGCTGATCGCTTGCACGAAGCCCTGCACGCGCGCGACCAGATCGACCGAGTTGACGGCCACCGTATTGCCGGTCGCCTCGTAATAGCGTGTGACGTCCTGGGCGACCGGCGTGGCAATAGTGACCTTGGGCGGCGGCGGGGCTGCATATTCGTTATTTTGACCGCACGCGGCGACACCGACGGCAATCGCGAGCGAAAAGGTTGCGCGTGCGAAGCGAGCGGAGGTCATAAGGCGAGCGGACGTCATAACGTGAGCAGAGGACATTGGGCCGGCACCCTGTTCAAATCGTCTGCAAGCACCGAAGAATAGTGACGCAATCAATAGGCGACGCGAGGCGCCTGCTACGATCCGATTTCGGTCGCGGCTTGGCAAGGCGAAATATCACTGGCGGAAACGCGCCGCGGGAAACATGGCATGCGGGAAACATGGCATGCGGGAAACATGGCACGAAGCAGGAAGCCATGACATAAGCACGAAGCCATGGCATGAAAATGCAAACGGCGCCAAAACGGCGCCGATTGCTTCGTTCTCTAGCGCGGATGCAAACGCCGCGCGCTGAAGGTTGTCCGCTACGAGCTCTGATCGAGCACCGTCACCGCGCGACGATTCTGCGACCAGCAGGAGATGTCGTTGCACAGCGCGACCGGCCGTTCCTTGCCGTAAGAGATCGTGCGCATGCGTTGCGACGCGATACCGCGCGAGACGAGATACTGACGCACGGTCTCGGCGCGGCGAGCGCCGAGCGCGATATTGTATTCGCGGGTGCCGCGCTCGTCGGCGTGGCCCTCAACCGTGAACGAATAGCGGTTGTAGTTGTTGAGCCATTGCGACTGCTTGTCGAGCGTGGCGCGGGCCTGATCCGTCAGCTCCGAGGAGTCGGTTTCGAAAAACACGCGGTCGCCGACATTGACGACGAAGTCCTGCTGGCTGCCGGGCGTCGCGGCCCCGCCAGCCATAGCATTCTGATCGGCGTTCTTGGCGCAGCCCGCTATTGCGAGCGTAGTCACGATAATCGCAGCGAACTTGGCGCCGCGGAAGATATTCGCCACGATCATTCCGGTGCCTCCATACTTACCAAACTTACGTTGTGGCCGGACATGGTTGGTCTGAAACGGGTCTAGCAGCGCCTTCGTTAAGCGAAGGTTCCGTCAACCTTGATGCGACCTTGCAAAGAAGCCTCGACCCTGCGGATTTCCCCGAAAGCTTTTGCAATGGTTAATGAGGCCTCAATGCGGCGACTGTGTGGAACCGCGAGCGCTTTATGACAGAAGCGGCGACCAAGCCGGATCGGAGCCATAGTTCGGCGTCGGAACACGCTGGTCGTTACGCCCGGAAATGTCGATCGAATAGAGCGATGGCCCGGAAGTTCCGCCCGGATCGCGGAAGAACATGATGACGCGCCCATTCGGAGAGAATGTCGGGCCTTCATTGTGGAACCCGGATGTCAGGATGCGTTCGCCGCTGCCGTCCGGCTTCATCACGCCGATGGCGAACGCATCCGGCGTCTGCTTGGTGAAGGCGATGTAGTCGCCTGTCGGCGACCATACCGGCGTTGAATAGCTGCCGTCGCCGAAGCTGATGCGTTGCGCCTGACCTCCGGTCGCCGGCATGACGTAGATCTGCTGGTGGCCGCCGCGATCGGATTCAAAGCAAATCTGGTTGCTGTCGGGCGAGTAGGACGGCGCCGTGTCGATCGCTTGAGTGTCGGTCAATCGTGTCGTCGCCTTCGAGCGCAAATCCATGACGAAGATGTTGGAGTTGGCGCCCTGTTGCAGGCTCATGATGACGCGCTGACCGTCCGGCGAAAATCGCGGCGAAAAGCTCATGCCCGGGAAATTGCCGACGACTTCGCGCTGGCCGGTCTCGATATTGAAGAGAAAGACCCGCGGATCGCCCTGGCCATAGGCCATGTAGGTGATTTCCTGGGTCGACGGCGAGAAGCGCGGGGTGAGTACAAGATCGTCGCCGCGCGTGAGATAACGCACGTTGGCGCCGTCCTGGTCCATGATGGTGAGCCGCTTGACGCGCCGGTCGCCCGGACCGGTCTCGTCGACGAACACGACGCGGCTGTCGAAATAACCGCCAGCGCCGGTAAGCCGCTCGTAGATAGCGTCCGAGATGATGTGGGCAATGCGCCGCCAATTATCCGGCGTCGTCAGATATTGCTTACCGTCCAATTGCTGGCCGGCGAGGACATCCCACAATCGGAATTCCGCCTTCAGCCGCCCGTCGTTCTGCCGCGTGACGGCGCCGGTGACGAGTGCCTGCGCATTGATGGTGCGCCAGCTTTGAAATGTCGGCACGCTGTCGACGCTGGAGATGGTCTCGACAAAGGCTGCGGGATCGATCGGCGCGAACAGGCCGCTGCGTTGCAGATTGGCAGTGACGATCTGGGTAACGCCGTTTGCGGTGTCGCCGTCGCCGGCGGTCCCGGAGATGAATTTGGGGATCGCGATCGGCAGCGGCTGGAAGTTGCCCTCGGTGATGTCGAGCCGGGTCACCGCTTGTGCGTAGCGCGACGACAGCGTCAGGCCGACGGCGCCAATCGCGAGCGCGCGCCGTCGCGTGACGGACAATCCGCCCCTGGAGATTTCGGATTTGGAAAATTGGGGAATGTTCGAAACCGTCATGTTGATCGAATTGTCCAGTTAGCCGCCAAGGAGGTCGTGAGGATTGAAGTCGAGTTGCAGATCTTTCCATTGATCGTAATGCTCGGGCCTGAGCATCGTGAAAGGCTCACATGAAAGAAGCGCGCGCTTGGCGCTCTCGGCTAGCGCTGGACCAAGCGCCGATGGCGAGCCTTCCACCACGACGGGCGGCGCCGCCAGCGAGCCGTCTTGCTTCATCAGCACCCTGAGAGAAACGTAAATCTTGGTATTGGCATCGACGCCGGCCGGCGGATTCCAACATTGCGCCAAGCGCGCTCGAAGCGCGTCGATCTCGCTCTGGCTAAGTTGCGCGGCCTGCGCACCGGTCGCGGCGCCGAGAGTGGCCATATCGTTGATTGATTGCGCTGCGGCGAGCTGGCGCTGCGGATCGCGCTTGTCGAGCAACTGCGCCACCTGATTGGCGTCAAACTTCGGCGAAGTCTGTTTTTGCTGCGCCGAATTGTCGCTCGCCTTGGCCGCATCCTTGTTGGCGTCCTTCTTCAACAGGTTGGCGATCTGATCGGGCTTGTAGTCGGGCGTCTTCGGCTTCGCCGCCTGTTTCTGCTCAGGCTTCGGGTCGGGTTTGGGATCGGCCTTCGCGTCCGGTTTCTGATCCGGCTTGGGATCGGCTTTTGTCTCAGCCTTCGTGTCTGGCTTAGTGTCCGATTTGGTGGCGGCTTTGATGTCAGACTTGGGCGTATCCGGCGCCGGGGTGGATTTCGACGAATCTGTCGTGATCGTCGGCTTGTTCGCCGCTTTTGGCGCAAACTGATCCACCGTTTTTTCCGCATCCACCTTGTCGGCAAGCGGTTTCATGTCCGGGATCTTCAGCTGCGGGGCGTTTTTTACGCCCTTGGTCATCTGCGAAAAATCCTTCTCGGAAATGAACTGAACCGGCAGCGTCTCCATCGGGGGCGAATTCATCGGCTGCGCCGAGATCGCGACGACCGCGAAGCCGAGCGCCACGGCGTGGCAGACGCACGATATGGTCATGCCAGGCTTCATTGCCCGCCCTGCTCGACCTCGGTCACAAGCGCGACCTTGTGATAGCCGGCCCCGGAAATACGCCCCATCACGCGCATCATCGTGCCATAGTCAACCTTCTTGTCGCCGCGCACATAGATGAGACTGTCGGAATTGCCGCCCCGAGCGTCGATGATCGCCTTGAGCTTGGGTATCAGGGCGTCGAGCTGGATTTGATCCTTCTGCAGGAAAACCTGGCCGTCGACGGTGACCGAAACGGTCAACGGCTCGTTATCCTGCTGCAGCGCTTTGGCTTGGCTCTGCGGCAAGTCGATCGGCACGCCGACCGTCAATAACGGCGCCGACACCATGAACACAATCAGCAGCACCAGCATGACGTCGACAAACGGCGTCACATTGATTTCGCTCAGGACAGCGCGCCGCCGGCCGCGCTTGCCGCGCCCGCCGGCCGAGGCAACGCTTAGGTTGCTTGCCGCCATATCCCCGTCCTCACCCGCGCTCGTCGATCTGCCGTGACAGGATCGCGGTAAACTCGTCGGCAAAGCCTTCGAGCCGCTGGGCCTCCCGGTTCACCTCGTTTGTAAACTTATTATAGAAAATCGTCGCCGGAATGGCGGCAACGAGGCCGATTGCGGTCGCAAACAGCGATTCCGCGATGCCCGGCGCCACCACCGCGAGCGAGGTGTTCTGCGAGGCCGCGATCGACTGGAAGCTCGTCATGATGCCGACGACGGTCCCGAACAGGCCGATGAAGGGACCGGCCGAGCCGACCGTCGCCATCACCAAAAGCCGCCGTTCCATATTCTCTATCTCGCGCGCGATCGCGACGTTCATCACCTTTTCGATCCGCATCTGCAGCCCGGCGAAGGAGCGGGCATGACCCTCAAGGCTGCGCTTCCACTCGCGCATGGCGGCGACGAACAAGGCGCCGGTCGAATGCCCGGGATCCGCGGCAAGCGATTTGTAGAGTTCCTCAAGCGACTGGCCGGACCAGAACGCCTCCTCGAAATGATCGCCAGAGCGGCGAAGCCGCGCGAACAGAAGAGTTTTATCGATAGCGATTGCCCACACCCAGACCGAGCACACCAAGAGACCCGCCATCACCGACTCGACCACCCAATGGGCATGCAAGAACAGGTGGAAGAGCGAAAGGTTGGCCGAAGTCATAGGCGCGACCGACTGCGCGATGTCGGTTGGGTTCATGGGACATCCTTTCGGCGACCCGACCGGAAGGGTCGAAACCGGGCCATGACCGGGGCGGCGCAGGTGTGGCGGTCCCGACTTGCGGCGGTACCACAGGGTCATGACAGGCCGCCGCTTCGCGCGCACCGACCAAGACCCAATTTTCACGAGGACCCCGAGCCGGCCCGTCACCGGCGGCCCGTAATCATTCGCGAAACTTGACCAAACTAGGGCGCAACACCGGTCGTTCGCGCCTAACGAAGCCCGACTATGCTTAACGGGGCGTTAATTCCGGGGCCGACCCGGGCAATAGAGCTTGAAACAAGCCTCACAAACGAGGGGCCGCCCACCTCTGCGCGAGACGGACGGCCCTCTTTGCAACCGGTTGATGAAGGCTGGAAAGCCAGGTCTCAATTCTGCGGCGGCGGAGGCGGAGCCGAGTCCTGGGGGCGATTTCGTCGCTCGATCATGAACTGATCGAACTCTTCACGATCTTTGGCGAAGCGCAGGCGCTGCAGGAAATCCTTGAACTCGCGCTGTTCTTCTTCGAGCCGGTTCAGCGTCTCGCTGCGATAGTCGTCGAAGGCGCGGTTGCCGCTTGAATGTGGACCCCACCAATCGCCGCCTGAAAAACCGCGCATGCGATCCATTTTCGCTTGCATGCGCTCCATTTTGTTCTGCCAGTGGCTCATGCCGCGATGATTCCAGCAACCCATTCGTCCGCTCCCGATCATGAAGGCGAGGATGACCAGTCCCAACGGCCACCAGGCAAAGAAGCCAAGGATCATCAGCGCGATCCAGGCAGGTTTTCCGAACTCATCAAGCTTGGCTGCGATAGGCATGGCAGTTTCCTCGCGTGTGAATGTAAATTACATTTACATTCACTTTTGGAAGTGTCAAGAGCCGGCCCCGGCGGTCGAGTTTTCGTTGGAGCATGATCTTTTCGGAAAACCGGTTTCCACTTTTTCGGATCATACTCGAAGCCTGCGGCATTTTGGCCGGCGTAGTGCAAAGCTACGTAGAGCGGCCGGTTTTGCCAGACGGTAATCCCAGACCGCGGAGATAGACCAGAACTTCGGCTTCCAGCAGTTCGTCCGGCGACATCGGTAACGTGCGGCGCGCCGCATCGCCGCGCCCGAACAGCGAAGCGATGCCGTGCGACATCGCCCAAATATGGAGCGCGACCATGAGCGCAGGTGGACGCCCCTGCCCCGGCAATTGCGCGCAGAGCTTTTCGGCAGCACCGCGCAGCACGGCAAAGGCGCGGTCGCCGGCCTCGCGCAGTTCGGGACTGATTGAAGGTGGAATGCCGGCCTCGAACATCGCCGAGTAGAACGCAGACTCGGTACGGGCGAACTCAAGATAGGCTTTGCCAAACCGATCCAATGCCGTGAACACATCCGGCCGGCCGTCGTCCCAGGCGCGCGTCAGGACGAGCTCGAATTTCTCAAAACCGCGTAGTGCGACGTTAGCCATCAACTCGTCGCGGTCGCGAAAGTGCCGGTACGGCGCCGCGGGGCTCACGCCAGCCCATCGCGCCGCCTCGGCGAAGGTGAATCCGGCCGGTCCTTTTTGTGCGATCAGCTCGAGCGCGGCGCGGATGAGCGCTTCTTTCAGATTGCCGTGGTGATAGCCGCGCGGCTCGGCGCGCTCATCCTTGGACCAGTTCATGTGAATAGGACTTACATCAAGCGCCGGCTGGCGTCGATGCTGCTTACGCCGACCGGCGGCGTGACGGATGATTTGGCGGGCGGCGCGGCGCCGTCAGCGGCAAGCTATCGAACAAAGTCCGGCCGCCGGGCTGCGCTCCCTCGATAGTTAACAGCCGCGCTTTCGTGCTGAGGCCTCCCGGCGCGGAGAAACCGCCGAGCTTGCCGTCGGCCGCCAACACGCGGTGACATGGGACAATAATCGGGATCGGATTTTGCCCGAGCGCAGTACCAACATCGCGCGCCAGATTGCGGTCGCCCAGCCGTTCGGCAATCTCGCCATAAGTTAGCGTCGAGCCCGCCGGAATAGTCCGCGCGATCTCGTAAACTTGGCGATTGAAATCCGGCATGCCGGTGGTGTCGACTTCCACGCCGCTGAGATCCGTTAATTCACCGCCGAGCAACGCGACGATGCCATCGATAGCCCGCTGTATCTCTTTGGGAGGCACGGTCTCGCGCGCGGTGGGAAAACGGCGTGCAATGCGATCTCTGGTCGCGCGCTCGTCGCCTTCGAGAAACCGCACGCCGGTTACGCCGCGCTCGTTCCACACGACGGCGCAGCAGCCGACGGCCGAATCAAACAACGTGAAGCTCAAAGCAGGGTTTAAGTCGGTCATGACGCAGTCAATATAGGACGTGCCGCGATTGCTTGCAGGGGGATCAGCGCCGGCAAATATCGAAACTGTGATCAGGACTGCATCGCGTCCTGATCGGCTTTCATGGCAATGCGCAACGGCTTGGGGATCGGCCGCGCCCGGCCGCCGCTGATGAACGCCACGCGCACATGCGCCTCGACCAGCAACTCGTCGCCGCGCATCACGCGCTGGCGCACTGTCGCCGAGGCGCCCTTCACGACTTCGGGCTCTGTGACAATCTCAAGCACATCATCCATGCGCGCCGGTTTCAAGAAATCGAGCGTCATCGAGCGGACGACAAAAGCAAAACCCGGCGCTTCCTTTTCGGTCTCCTCGAACAGCGCGCGGTGATCGGCACCGATGAGCCTTAGATAATTGGTGCGCCCGCGCTCCATGTAGCGCAGATAATTCGCGTGATAGACGATGCCGGTGAAATCGGTGTCCTCGTAATAGACCCGCACGGTGAGCACGTGGCGGCCGTCTTGGATTTCGCCGTCGAGAGAAACTGGACGCAAATCATTCATCGGTGGAATTCTTCATCGACATCCATGCGCCCGTCAATAACGCGAACGACCGTGATCTGATCGGAGCCGACTATGTAGAACAACAGATAGAGGCCAACCACAAGACACCGGAGCCCTGGCGCAAGTCTTGATCGTTCACGTCCGATGAATGGAAATCGGCCCAAGTTGCCAAAATTCGTGTTGATTCTGCGAGTGAAAGCGATGGCAGTGTTCGGGCTACGTTCCTCAAGATGGCGATAGATGCGAAGGAGGTCGGCTCTCGCCTTGTCGGAGATTACGACCTGCATCTCCAAAAACTATTTAACTTTCGAATTCCGCGCCGCGCGCAGGAACTCCTCGAAATTCCATTCCGAAACGCGGCCCGCCGCGACATCGTCCATTCCCTCAGCAATCTGTCCCTTGAGCACGCGAAATTTTTCCGCCTGCTCGAGCAGATAGGCGACTGCAGGCTCCCGCATCTCCTCTGGGAGAAGATCAAGGGCCTCGGCCGCCTTCTCAGTGGTCGTTTTCATAATGGGACCCTAACATTGAAACGAGGACGCGCCAATGCCGCCTATCTCCACGGCACCCGTTCGGTCATGGCGTGTTCCCAGTTCTGCCCGTCGAAACGTTTGATGTCGAGGGTGGCGGCATCAACGCTGTCGAGGCAGCGCACGTTAACGTCGATCTTATCGGGATCCGAGCGCGGCACGTAGAACGGATGAATGCCGCAAGTCGCGCAGAACGTATGCTGCGCGGTGCCGGTGTTGAAACGGTAAGTGGTGAGCGCGTTCTTGCCGCTCAAAAGCTCGAACGCCTCGGGCGGCACGATGAGATGCAAGAAGCCCTTCTTGTTGCAGATCGAGCAATTGCATTCGGTGACACGCGAAAGATCGGCGGTCACACGAAACCGCACACGCCCGCAATGGCAGCCGCCTTGGTAGGTTGGAGTCATGGCTTCAGTCTTCTTCCGAACCAAACAACCCAAATTGCGACGGATCGCGCGTTGGCTCGGCCAAGCCCAAATGCCTGAACGCGTGGCTCGTAATCAGCCGCCCACGCGGCGTGCGCTGCAGAAATCCGCATTGGATCAGATAAGGCTCGATGATGTCCTCGATGGCGTCGCGCGGCTCGGACAGAGCCGCCGCCATCGTATCGACGCCAACCGGGCCGCCGCCATAGCTTACCGCGATCGTATTGAGATAGCGGCGATCCATGGCGTCGAGACCGGCGGCATCGACTTCAAGCGCCGCGAGCGCGCTATCGGCCACCGCGCGATCAACCGCGGCAGCCCCGGCAACAGAGGCGAAATCGCGCACGCGGCGCAGCAGACGGCCGGCGATACGCGGCGTGCCGCGGGCACGGCGCGCGATTTCGTTGGCGCCGTCCGCCGTGACCTTCATGCCCAATACGCGCGCGCCGCGATTGACGATCTGCTCGAGCTCGGCAATGCTGTAAAAATTGAGCCGCACCGGAATGCCGAAACGGTCGCGCAGCGGATTGGTGAGAAGCCCGGCCCGCGTCGTCGCCCCGACCAGCGTGAATTTTTGCAGATCGAGCTTTACCGAACGCGCCGCCGGCCCCTCGCCGATGATGAGATCGAGCTGAAAATCCTCCATCGCCGGATAGAGCACTTCCTCGACCGCCGGATTGAGCCGGTGAATCTCATCGATGAAGAGCACGTCGCGCTCTTCGAGATTGGTGAGCAGCGCCGCGAGGTCGCCGGCCTTGGCGATCACCGGCCCCGATGTGGCGCGGAAATTCACGCCAAGCTCGCGCGCCACGATCTGCGCCAGCGTCGTCTTGCCGAGCCCGGGCGGGCCGACGAACAAGACGTGATCGAGCGCCTCGTGCCGCGCGCGCGCGGCCTCGATGAACACGCTGAGATTCTTCCGCGCCTGCTCCTGGCCGATGAATTCCGAAAGGCGCTGCGGACGCAGCGAAGCTTCCGCCACGTCTTCCGGGCGACGCTCCGGCGTCACCAGCTTACGTCCAAGATTGCTCGGGCTCGTGCTCACCGCTCCGATCCCCGGTTATATTTGTTGGGCAGAAGATCGCCGATCGGCACCACCGCAGGCGTCTCGCCGTTCGGAACGATCACGCGCGCATTGCGATCATAGTCGAAGATCAATTCCCGGCAGGCGCCGCATGGCGACACGACCTTAATCGTTTGATCCTTTTCGCCGGGCCGCGGGTGACGCACGGCGACGATCGTGTCTATTCCGGCATCGCCCAAATCGACGACCGCGCGCCCGAGCGCAACCGCCTCGGCGCAGACCGCCATACGGCCAAGATAAGCGTCGAGGTTGACGCCGGTGAAAATTGTTCCCGAGCGCGTGCGCAGCGCCGCACCGACTTCCTGCCAGTCGTCGCGGTAGCGCTCCTTGATCGCCGCGGTCGCAGCCGCAATCAGATCCTTCTCCGCATTGCCGGGTTTCTTTCCGGGCTTTTTCCCGAGTTTCGCGCCGCGCTTCACTTCGCCAGTTCCTTCAAGCCCAGCCGGATCAGAGTCGTCGCCTCCGCGTCTTCGCCGGCACTGCGTGCCGCGGCGGCAATGGCGGCCGCGGCTTGCGGCTGCGCATAGCCGAGATTGATCAGCGCCGAAACCGCATCCGCAACCGGCCGCGGCGCGCGCTTTTCATCGAGCGCGCCGGAGAGCCGCACCAAAGCCGGGTCGATGTCGGTAAAGGCCGGCGCCTTGTCTTTCAGTTCGGTGACGATGCGCTCGGCAACTTTTGGCCCGACGCCGGGGGTGCGCGCCACCATCGCCTTGTCGCGCATCGCTATTGCCGAGGCGAGATCGGCGGGCTTGAGCGTGCCGAGCACGGCAAGCGCGACTTTGGTGCCGACGCCTTGCACCGTTTGCAGAAGCCGAAACCATTCGCGCTCGATGTCGCTCGTAAATCCGAACAGCCGGATCTGGTCCTCACGCACATGCGTCTCGATCGACAGCGTCGCCGCTTCGCCGGCGCGCGGCAGTTCCTGCAAGGTGCGTGTCGAGCAATGCACCAGATATCCGACGCCGCCGACGTCGAGGATGACGGAGTCTTCGCTGTAGCTGTCGATGATGCCCTTGAGCTTGCCGATCATCGCGCCGCCACCTTTAATGCCGCATGCAGCGCGGCGCTCCGCCGGTGATGCGCATGCGTTACCGCGATGGCAAGCGCATCGGCGGCGTCATGCGAAGCCGGATCGGCTTTCGGCAGCAGTACGCCGATCATCATCCGCACCTGTGACTTGTCGCCGTGGCCTGAGCCGACAATGCTTTTCTTCACCAGGTTCGGCGCATATTCGGCAACCGGCACGCCGGCCTTGGCCGGCACCACCATGGCGATGCCGCGCGCCTGGCCGAGCTTCAGTGTCGCCTGGGCGTCTTTGTTGACAAAAGTCGCCTCCACCGCCGCCTCGTCGGGCCGAAATTCGTCGAGGATCCGCATCAAGCCATCATGGATGGTGAGAAGCCGCACGGCGAGAGCCTCGCGGTCGTTGGTCAGCACCGAACCGCAGCCGAGGAAGCCCAAGCGGTTGCCCTCGATCTCAACGATGCCCCAGCCGGTGCGGCGAAGGCCCGGATCGATGCCGAGAATGCGAATCGGGCGCATGACCATGATTCCGTAGATAGCATTTTGATTCGGGAATGGCCGCAATGCTTGAAGCCGCCTCGCCCGGCCATCCACCGGCTGATATGGAGGTACATCAAAGACTTGCTCCTGAGCACAATAGCATGACACCCGGTATCGGCTTCGCGCTTGGCGCCATGCTCTGCTTCGGCGCCAGCGACCTCATCTATAAGCGCGGGGCCGCCGCGGGCTTTTCGGCTGGCGAATTCCTGATGTCGCAAGCCTGGATTTTCTGTCCGGGTGTGACACTTTATGCATGGCTCACCGGCACGCTCCATCCGCATGTTTCGGCGCTGTGGGGTGGGCTCGCCGGATTTTTTCTGTTCATCGCGCTCTTCAATTTCACCCGAAGCTTGCAAAGCGGCGCCGTCAGTACCAATGCGCCGATCTTCCGGTTGAATTTCACGATCACCGCGGCGCTGGCGATCGTGGTGCTGGGCGAAACACTGAACACGGCGAAAGCGCTTGCGCTTCTCTGTGCGCTGATCGCCGTGTGGCTCTTGCTCGCCGAAGCGGACGAGCAGCGCAGCAAATCGACCTTGCCGTCGCTCGTGCGCGTACTAATCGCGACCGCGGCAATGGCATTGACCAATTTCTTCTACAAGGTCGGCCTGCAGCAAGGCGCGATCCCGGAAACCATGGTGGCGGCGCAAGCCTGGGTCTTCTGCTCGCTGGCGACCGTTTCCGGTCTGCTTCGCGAAGGCGGCTTTCGCGTTCCGCGCGGCATCTGGGGTTATGCGGCGCTCGCGGCGCTGGCGCTGTTCGGCGCCTTCGTCGCTTTGATGCACGGGCTCGCGCTCGGGCCCGCGAGCGTGCTGGTGCCGGTCGCGCAGATGAGTTTTGTGTTCACCGCGCTGTTCGGCGCGGCGATCTTTCACGAACGCCTCGATGAGAAAAAATACGCCGGGCTCGCCATCGCGGTCGTGGCGCTGGTGTTGTTTGCCGTAAGCTAAAAATGATTTCAGCCGAGCGCGATCGCTCTACGCGCTCATCTTCTGCACGAGCGCGTCGGACACCTCGAAATTCGCATAAACGTTTTGCACGTCGTCGTGATCGTTGAGGTTCTCGATGAGCTTTAAGACCTTTTCGCCCTGCTCGTCGTCGACCGCCACCGTGTTCTGCGGCCGCCACACCAGCGATGCCTTCTTGGGCTCGCCGAATTTTGCTTCGAGCGCCTTCGCGATCGAGCCGAAATTGGCCTGCGCTGCATAAATCTCGTGCGTATTTTCGTTCGAAACCACGTCATCGGCGCCGGCCTCGAGCGCCGCTTCGAACATTGCTTCCGCGTTCGCGGCCTTGGCGTCGTATTCGATGACGCCGACATGATCGAACATGAACGAGACCGCGCCGGTCTCGGCCAGATTGCCGCCGCTCTTGGTGAACGACGCGCGCACTTCGCCGGCGGTCCGATTGCGATTGTCGGTCAGGACTTCGACGATGACCGCGATGCCGCCCGGTCCATAGCCTTCGTAGCGGATTTGCTCGTAATTCTCGCCCTCGCCGCCCAAGGCTTTCTTGATGGCGCGCTCGATATTGTCCTTGGGCATATTCTCCGCGCGGGCCGCGATGATCGCCGCGCGCAGCCGCGGATTCATCGCCGGATCGGGTGTGCCGAGCTTTGCCGACACCGTGATTTCGCGCGCCAGCTTGCCAAATAGTTTCGACTTCACCGCGTCCTGCCGGCCCTTGCGGTGCATGATGTTCTTGTACTGTGAATGTCCGGCCATGGTCTGCTCTATATGACTGCTGTACGCCTGCTCGCTGCGCTCTTTCGCGCCAGCAAAATGAGGATGAATTGATGTCGGCCTTATAAGGCGGCCCAGTCAGAAAATAAAGATGAGGCTCTTATCGGTCAGGCCCAAAAGGCAGGCTTCGTCTGTTCCAGGCTGCCGCCGAGCCGCACCGCGCCGACACGGGTCGCAAGGCCGGTTGCCGGATCGGTTTCGACCGCCACGCCGCACAGTGTCGCCGGCCCCGACGCCGGCTCGAAACGCGCCGACGATACGCGCCGGATAAAGCGTTGCAGCGGTTCGTCCTTGGCCATGCCGATCACGGAATCGAAATCGCCGGTCATGCCGACGTCGCTCATGTAAGCGGTGCCGCCAGGCAACACGCGCAGGTCGGCGGTCGGAACGTGGGTGTGGGTGCCGACTACGAGGCTCGCGCGGCCGTCGCAAAAGAAACCCATCGCCTGTTTCTCGCTCGTCGCCTCGCCATGGAAATCGACAATGATGGCGTCGGCGCTCTTTTGCAGCGGGCAAGCCATGATTTCTCGCTCAACAGCAGAGAACGGATCGTCAAGCGGATCCATGAAGACGCGGCCCATGGCATTGACGATCAGGACGCGCGCGCCATTCTTGGCTTCGACCACGGCTGCGCCACGGCCCGGCGTTCCCGCCGGATAGTTGATCGGGCGAACCAGCCGCGGCGCGCGCTCGATAAACACCAGCGCTTCTTTCTGATCCCAGGCGTGGTTGCCGAGCGTGACGGCATCGACGCCCGCATCGAGGAGTTCGCGATAGATCGATTCAGTGATGCCGAATCCGCCCGCGGCGTTTTCGCCATTGACCACGACGAGATCGAGTTTCCAGTCGCGCAGGAGCTTCGGCAAACGCTCATGGACAGCGGTGCGCCCGCTGCGGCCGACAACGTCGCCGATGAAAAGAATACGCATCCTCAATGGCCTCGTAGATCGATCACTTCGCGCTCGGTTAGCACGAGATCGAGCCGTGAGTCGCGGGGGGTCGTCGGCACACGGGGGACCTCCTGCGCGGAGAATGCGATTCCAACTGCTGTCACCGCTTTGCGCGCGCGCAAGCCGGCGATAGTCAGATCGTAATAGCCGCCGCCGTAGCCGAGACGATAGCCGGCGCGGTCGAAGGCAAGAAGCGGCACCAACAAAACGTCAGGATCGACTTGCCGGGCTTCGGGGTTCGGCTCGCGGATGCCCCAGACGCCGGATCCGAGCGGCTCGCCCCAAAGCCAGGCCCGCATGATGAGCGGCTTGGCGCGCCCGGCGACCACCGGCAGCGCCAGCGTCGCGCCCGCCTCGCCAAGCTTGCGCATCAGCGGCAGCGGATTGATCTCGGTCTTCATCGGCATGAAGCCCGACACGATCGTGCCCGGTGCAATCGGAAGCGGAGATTGTCGCGCCGCAATCGCCTCAGCCGCCGCCTGGCGTACGTCCGCCGGCAGCGCATCGCGCCGCGCCGTCGCCTCGCGGCGAAGTGCTGCCTTGGAATCCTCGATGCTGGTCGATGAAGTCACTGATGGCGTCATACCGAAATCAAGTGCGGAGCCGCGCCGGCCGTAAGAGCTCTGATCCCGGGAACCTACATAAGTAGGTGGGCGCCATGTGACCGAACCCAGGGGCTCGGCCAGGGACAGCTCCCTTCAGGATCGTAAGGCCCCGGAGAATTGTCTCCTACGCACCAGGCAGCCCCGCTTTAGCAATGTAATGCGCAATGTAGGTTTACGCCAATCTTGATGTTTACCCCCGCTCCACCCGTGCGAAGCAAAGATTATAGTGTTTCCCGGCGAAGCCAGCCTCCGGGGAACTTCATGAATTTCCACAAGAGATCGCTGCGGTTGCTGACAGGGTCAATTCTGGCGGCGGCATCCATGCTGTCACCCGGCGGCAATGTCCTTGCCGCTGATGCGCAATGCGATGGGCACCAGCTCCTATCGAAGCCGCGGCCGGAGACAAGCTGCCAAAATGTCAAAGCGCAGATTTTCGTCTCGCCCGACAAGGCGACACATGCGCTAGTTCTTCCCGCCGATGTCAGCCTCTACGCCACGCCGGACATGGAAAGCCGGGTCGTGATCCGGTCAAATGCCGGCGACACTTTAACGTCGCAGGATTATTCGTCGCCGCGCGGCATGAACGGCTATTACGTCGCCTCAGCGCTTTGGTCGCCCGACTCGCAATTCTTTGTCTTCAGCTTGATATCGTCCGGCGGTCATTCACCGTGGTCGTATCCGATAAAGGTCTATTCGCTGAAAAAGAACCTGTTCGCGAGCTTCAGCGACATGATCAGCGGCAATCCGACGGTGTCGGACCAATTCCGCTTTACCGGCCCACACACCGTGGTGGCGAGCACCTGGAAACAACCCGGCGCGACGGATATTGCGGTCCCCGTCACCGTGGATCTCGAAGCGGCGTTCCAAAAGTTGCCGCCGCCCGCGAACTAGCCGAGCGCGACGCCGCTATTGCCGATGGTCTGATTGAGCTTCTTGGTGATGCTCTCGATCCGTTCGGCTGCCGCGCCGAGCGCCGCCGCAATCGATGCCTGAGCGGTTTTGTTGCGATCGGACGTCAGCACGCGCGCGTCCTGCAATGCGGCGAGTTCCTCCTCCAGCCGTTTCACCCGATGTCCCGCTTCGGCAAGCTCGTCGGCGACAGTAAGCGCCGCCATCACCGTCAGCCGTGTGTCGCCGATCTCGCCGAATTTGCCGCGAAGCCCGCTGATGCGCACGTCGAGATCGCGCGCGAGCTCGATGAGATGACCCTCCTGGCCATCCTCGCAAGCCATCCGGAATTGCCGGCCGTTGATGGTGACGTTGATTTGAGCCATTTCGCTTAAGTTTCACGCTCCGTTGGTCGCCCTCTTACGTCGCCGACCTGCTACGTTACAGACCTGCGGCAAGATCACTCGTCTGTCGCCAACACACCGCGAATTGTTTCGATCGCCTGCTCGATGCGCCGCATGACCTCGCGGTTGGCGGTCTCGAGCGTGCGGGCACGCGCGGTTGCTTCATCCAGTTCGCTTGCCAGCCGCGCGCGGTCGGAGCCGAGCGCATGAACCTGGTCGGCAAGCAATTCCTCGCCGCGATCGGCCTCGGAGCGCCGCTCTGCCACCGCCTCCAAAGCATCGAGCGCGAGCGCAAGGCGCCGCGTCGCGGTCTCGATTGAATCGGCGTCGCTCATCTGGCCATTCACCGCGGCCATCCCCGCCGTCACACCGAACGTGAAAATTGTGCGACTGCAATCGTTTACCGCGAGAACTTTACGTCGTATCGAGGGAATGCGTCAACGATTAGCAGGCTTTTGCCAGACTAGCCTGTGCATGACTTGGCGCGCGGGGTGTCTACATTTGACTCAGGGGCCTTGCGTGCTATCTGTCCCGGCCTGTTTCCATCACTGCGGCAATCCACCTTCGCGCCGCGTTGGCCTGTCCAATTTTGGCCTTTCCCATTTAGGCCTGTTCGATGACGATGCCGGACCGAGTTGCCGCGGCGAGCGCAAATCTCGCCCCGGCTCAGAACTTTCCCGCCTCCGGCGCAAGCCCTGCCTCACGAGCGGATCACGACCGCATGGCGAACGCCATCCGCGCGCTGGCGATGGATGCGGTCGAGCAGGCAAAGTCCGGGCATCCCGGCCTGCCGATGGGCGCGGCCGATATCGCGACAGTGCTGTTCACGCGCTTCCTTAAATTCGATCCGGCCGATCCGGCGTGGCCCGACCGTGACCGCTTCGTGCTGTCGGCCGGCCACGGTTCGATGCTGCTCTACGCGCTACTCCATCTGCTCGGCTACGAGAAGACGACGCTTGCGGAGCTCAAGCGCTTCCGTCAGTTCGGCTCGCTCACGCCGGGCCACCCCGAACACGGCCACACGCCCGGCGTCGAAACCACCACCGGACCGCTCGGCCAAGGACTTGCCAATGCCGTGGGCATGGCAATCGCCGAGCGCCACCTCGCCGCTCTGTTCGGCGGCAACATCGTCGATCACACGACTTATGTGCTCGCCTCCGACGGCGACCTGATGGAAGGCATCAGCCAGGAAGCGATCGCGCTCGCCGGCCATCTGAAATTGAAAAAGCTGATCGTGCTGTTCGACGACAACGGCATTTCGATCGATGGACCGACCTCGCTTTCGGATTCCGTCGATCAGGTGAAGCGCTTCGAGTCCGCCGGCTGGGCGGCGACCCGGATCGACGGCCACGATCCGGCGGCGATAGCGGCGGCTATCGAAGCGGCGCAGCGCTCCGACAAGCCCACGATGATCGCCTGCCGCACCACCATTGGCTTTGGAGCGCCGAACAAGGGCGGCACCGAAAAGTCCCACGGCTCTCCGCTCGGCGCCGATGAAGTCGCGGCGGCGCGGCAAAAGCTCGGCTGGACTTCGCCGCCGTTCGAGATCCCCTCAAACATTCTCGAGCAATGGCGCGCCGCGGGCGCCCGCGGCAAGCCCGCACGCACCGCCTGGCAACAACGCCTCGGCGCGCTCGATGCCGGCAAGCGCGCCGAGTTCGAGCGGCGGCTGCGCGGCGATTTTCAGGACAAGCTCACGGCTACGGTCCACAGCGTCAAGCAAAAGCTCGCGGAAACGCCGAAGGAGATCGCGACCCGCTCGGCTTCCGAATTCGCGCTCGAGACTTTGACCGCGGCGCTGCCGGAAATGATCGGCGGCTCGGCCGACCTCACCGGCTCCAACAATACGCGCACCAAAAGCACGAAGCCGATGAGTGCGGCGGATTATTCCGGCCGCTTCATCCATTACGGCGTCCGCGAACACGGCATGGCGGCCGCCATGAATGGCATGGCGCTCCACGCCGGCATCGTTCCTTATTCCGGCACGTTCCTGGTTTTCTCGGATTATTGCCGCCCGGCCATTCGTTTGGCCGCGTTGATGGGGCAGCGCGTCATCCACGTGATGACGCACGACTCCATCGGTCTCGGCGAAGACGGCCCGACACATCAGCCGGTCGAACATCTCGCCGCGCTGCGCGCTATCCCGAACCTCAAAGTGTTCCGGCCCTGCGACACGGTCGAGACGGTCGAGTGCTGGCAGCTTGCGCTGCAGTCGAAAGACGCGCCGAGCGTGCTTGCTTTAACGCGGCAGAACCTGCCGCAACTGCGCTTGGGCTTCGACGAGCACAACCGCTGCGCCGCGGGCGGCTATGAACTGATCGCTGCGGATGACGACGCGGCTGCCGTTTCGCTGTTCGCGACCGGCTCGGAAGTCGCCATCGCAGCCGAAGCAAAAAAGCTCCTCGCGGCCCGCAAAGTGTCAGCGCGCGTCGTCTCGGTGCCTTGCTTCGAGCTTCTGCTGGCTTTGCCGCAAGCCAAGCGCGCGGCAATTGTCGGCAAGGCCAAAGTTAACGTCGCGGTGGAAGCCGGCATCCGCCAGGGCTGGGACGCGATCATCGGCTCGGCCGGAACTTTTGTCGGCATGACCGGGTTTGGCGCCAGTGCGCCCTTGAAGGATCTTTACCAACATTTCGGGCTGACGGCCGAAAAGGTGGCCGAGGCGGCATTGGCTCGATTATGAAGTCGTGACTAGATACGTCTGCCGCCCGATCGGCCATTTTAAGGGCGGCATCTGAGGAGAGCGGGATGTCCGTACGCGTTGCAATTAATGGTTTTGGCCGGATCGGCCGAAACGTCCTGCGCGCCTCCGTCGAGGGCAAGCGCAAGGACATTGAAATCGTAGCCATTAACGATCTCGGCCCGGTCGAGACCAACGCCCACCTGCTTCGCTATGACAGTGTCCATGGCCGCTTCCCAGGCGAAGTGACGGTTAAAGGCGACACGATCAGTTGCGGCAACGGCGCCATCAAAGTGACGGCGGTAAGAGACCCCGCGCAATTGCCGTGGAAGGAGCTCGGTATCGACATCGCGCTCGAATGCACCGGCATCTTCACCTCGAAGAAGACGGCATCAGCGCATCTCGACGCCGGCGCCAAGCGCGTTCTGGTGTCGGCGCCAGCCGATGGGGTCGATCTGACCGTGGTCTACGGCGTCAACCACGACAAGCTCATGAAATCGCACTTCATCGTCTCTAATGCGTCCTGCACCACCAATTGTCTCGCCCCGGTCGTCAAGGTGCTCAATGACGCGATCGGCATCGACAAAGGGTTCATGACGACGGTGCATTCCTATACCAACGACCAGCCGTCGCTCGATCAGATACACAAGGATCTGTACCGGGCGCGCGCCGCGGCGCTGAACATCATCCCGACCTCGACCGGCGCGGCAAAAGCTGTCGGCCTGGTATTGCCGGAGCTTGCCGGCCGTCTCGACGGCGTTGCGATCCGGGTGCCGACGCCGAATGTCTCCGTGGTGGATTTCAACTTCATAGCCAAGCGCCCGACGACGATTGATGAAATAAACGGCGCGGTGAAGCGCGCCGCCGAGCAGCAGCTCAAGGGCATCCTCGGCTATACTGACGAGCCGAACGTATCGAGCGATTTCAACCACGACCCCCATTCCTCGATCTTCCACATGGACCAGACCAAGGTGATGGATGGCACTCTGGTCCGCGTGATGTCGTGGTACGACAACGAATGGGGTTTCTCCAACCGCATGATCGACACCGCGGTGGCTATGGGCAAGCTGGGGTAAACAGTGAGCGCTATGAGTTCCAGTGTTGGCGTACTGATGAAACCCTCTTTCCGCAGCCTCGATAATGCCGACGTCAAAGGCAAGCGCGTGCTCTTACGCGTCGACCTGAACGTGCCGATGCAGAACGGCAAGATCACCGACTCAACCCGTATCGAGGAAATCGCGCCGACCATCACCGAGCTTTCCGATAAAGGCGGCAAGGTGATTTTGCTGTCGCATCTCGGCCGCCCCAAGGGACCGAACCCGAAAGAGTCGCTCCGCCCGGTCGCCGCCGAAGTAGCGCGAATTGTGAATCGGCCCGTCGCCTTCGCTGAAGACTGCGTCGGTCCGAAAGCCGAAACCGCGATTGCCGCGATGAAAAACGGCGACATCCTTTGTTTGGAAAATACCCGCTTTCACCCCGGCGAGGAAAAGAACGACAAGGAATTTGCGAAGCAGCTCGCGGCGCTGGGCGACATTTTCGTCGATGACGCATTCTCGGCCGCGCATCGCGAACACGCCGCGAATTCGGCAATCGTGACGGTGTCCAATCTGCCCGCCTATCCCGGGCGCGCCATGCAGGCCGAGCTCAATGCGCTGCAGAAGGCCTTCGAGACGCCCCAGCACCCGGTCGCGGCCATCGTCGGCGGCGCCAAGATTTCCACGAAACTCGATCTGCTCGGCCACCTTCTGCAAAAGGTCGAGACGCTGATCATCGGCGGCGGCATGGCCAATACGTTCCTTGCGGCGCAAGGCAAGGCCATCGGCAAATCGCTGTGCGAAAACGATCTCATTCCGAACGCGCGCGAGATCATGGCCAAAGCCAAGGCCATGAACCGCGAGATCGTTTTGCCGGTCGATGCCGTTGTCGCGCAGAAATTTGCCGCGCACGCGCCCTCGCGCGTCGTCTCGGTGGACGAAGTCGGCGAACGCGACATGATGCTCGACATCGGGCCGAAGAGCGTCGAGCGCGTCATATCGGTGCTCGGCCGCACCAAGACGCTGGTTTGGAATGGCCCGTTCGGCGCCTTCGAAATGGAGCCGTTCGACAACGGCACGCTCGCGGTTGCCGAAGCAGTCGCGGAACTGACGACCTTAAAGAAGCTTGTCAGTTTTGCCGGAGGCGGTGACACGGTGGCGGCGCTCAACGCGGCCGCGGTGCGGGACCGGCTCACGCACGTCTCGACCGCGGGCGGCGCCTTCCTGGAATCGCTTGAGGGGAAAACGCTGCCGGGCGTCAAGGTCCTCATGGTATCTCCGCAGTCATCTGATTAGGTTACAAGCAGCGTGCAATCGCCGGACCGCCGGCGCCGAACGTCGAGGAGAACGCGATGAATCTCAGCGAATTGAACAAAGTCGCGGAAGCCATGGTCGCCCCGGGGCGCGGCATCCTGGCCGCCGACGAGTCGACGGGCACCATCAAAAAGCGCTTCGATTCGCTCGGCGTTGAATCGACCGCCGATACCCGGCGCGATTACCGCGAAATGCTGTTCCGCAGCGCCGAAGCGATGTCGAAATACATTTCCGGCGTCATCCTCTACGACGAAACCATCAGACAAAACGCCAAGGACGGCACGCCTCTGGTCAAACTGATCGAGAAAGCAGGCTCGTTCCCCGGCATCAAAGTCGACAAAGGCACCAAGCCGCTGCCGTTCTGCGAGGGTGAACTGATTACCGAAGGGCTCGATGGCCTTGGCGAGCGGCTCGCCGAATATCGCGAGCTCGGCGCCAAATTCGCCAAATGGCGCGCCGTGATCGATATCGGCGCCAACATGCCGAGCTACAACTGCATCATGACCAATGCCAACGCGCTCGCGCGCTACGCCGCGCTGTGCCAGCAAGAAGGCATCGTGCCGATCGTCGAGCCGGAAGTGCTGATGGACGGCGACCACGATGCCGATCGCTGCGCCATGATCAGCGAATGGGTGCTCAAGACGGTTTTCGAACAGCTTTATTATCAGCGCGTGGCGCTTGAAGGCATGGTGCTCAAGCCGAATATGATCGTGCCCGGCAAGAAATCGGCAAAGCGCGCTTCGGTCGGGGAAGTGGCCGAGCGAACCTTGAAGGTGCTCAAGGCCTGCGTGCCCGCTTCCGTTCCCGGCATCGCCTTCCTGTCCGGCGGGCAATCCGACGAAGAGGCGACCGCGCATCTCGACGCCATGAATAAAATGGGTCCCCTGCCGTGGCGCGTGTCCTTCTCCTACGGTCGCGCTCTGCAGGCCGCGCCGCAGAGGACTTGGTCGGGCAAATCGGAAAACGTCGCGGCCGCGCAGCGCGCCTTCGGCCACCGCGCCATGATGAACGGCCTCGCCTCGCTCGGCCAATGGAAGGCCGATCTCGAGCGGAAAGCAGCGTGACGCCAGGAGACACCCCGCGCCAACGGCTTTATCTCGTTACGCCTCGTATTGAAGATCCGGCGTCGTTTGCACGTGAAGTCGATCAAGCCTTGGTGGCAGGCGACGTTGCCGCGGTGCTGCTGCGGCTGGCCGACAGCGACGAACGCACGCAGATCGACCGCGCCAAGGCGATAACATCCGCCGTGCAGCGTCGCGATGTCGCACTGTTGCTCGACGGCCATCCTGAAATTGCCGCGCGCGCCGGCGCCGATGGCGCTCATATCAGCGGCATCGAGCCCTTTGTCGCCGCGCTCGCTGTGTTGAAACCAGATCGCATCGCCGGCGCGGGCGGTTTGCAAAGCCGTCATGATGCCATGCTCGCTGCCGAATCTGGCGCCGACTATGTGATGTTCGGAGAGCCCGATCGCCGCGGCCACCGGCTGCCGTTCGAAGAACTGGAAGAGCGTCTGGTATGGTGGGCGGAGCTCCTCGAAATACCCTGCATCGGCTATGCCGGTCATCCTGACGAGGTCGCGTCGCTGGCGCGCACGGGGGTCGATTTCATCGCACTCGGTGAGTGGATATGGACGGAGCCACAAGGGGCCGCCGCAGCAATCGCGGCCGCAGCCGAAAATCTCGCCGCGCCGGTTCCGCGGTGAGGCCGATGCACGACCGGACTTCCGGCTTCGCGGCCGCGCTCGCGGCCGTTCTTGCCGCTATTCTCCTGGCATTTTCTCAGCATCCGGCGCGAGCACAAACCGGCGCACCGCAAACGCCGATCGCTAAGCCCGTGGCCAAGCCCGCAGCCAAGCCAAGCGGCGGCGCCCAAGGTGCGGCGACCGCAGCTCCCGCCCCGACGGCCCCTCCGACACCGGCAGCCGCAAGCAAGGCGGTGCCCGATCCGGCCTACGGCGCATTTCAGCGCGGCTATTTCCTCACCGCATTCCAGCTCGCGGAGCAGCGCGTCGAGCAGGACAAAGACCCGAAATCGATGACGCTGCTCGGCGAGCTTTACGCCAACGGGCTGGGCGTGGCGAAGGACGACGCCAAGGCCGCCGACTGGTACAAGCTTGCCGCCGCGCGCGGCGACAGCAATGCCATGTTTGCGCTGGCGATGTTCAGTATCAGCGGCCGGGCGGGACCGCGCGACCGGCAGGCCAGCGCTAAATGGCTCGCCTCGGCGGCCAAGCTCGGCCATCCCCAGGCCGCCTACGATCTTGCGCTCCTTTATATCGAGGGGCAGCTGTTCCCGCAGGATTTCACCCGCGCCGCCGAATTGCTGCGCACCGCGGCCGACGCCGGCAGCCCCGATGCGCAATACGCGCTCGGCACGTTCTACAAGGAAGGCCGCGGCGTGCCGAAGGACATGCATGAGGCGGTCCGGCTCTGGGCGCAGGCCGCGCTCGCCGACAATACCGATGCGCAGGTCGAATATGGCATCGCGCTTTATAACGGCGACGGCGTTACGCCCGACGAAGCGGCCGCGACGCGGATTTTCCGCAAGGCCGCATTAAAGGGCAGCCCCATCGCGCAGGACCGGCTGGCGCTCATTCTTGCCAACGGGCGCGGCGTCACGGCCAATCCGATCGAGGCCACGAAGTGGCACCTGATTTCGCGCGCCCATGGCGAAACCGATCTGCCGCTCGATGACTTCGTCGACAAGCTCGATCCCGATAAGCGCGCCGCCGGCGAGAAAGCGGCAAAAACCTGGCTCGATACGTTAAAAGCGTCGCAGGCGATACAGCAACAGAAACCATAAACTCCCGCTGACGCCTTTGTGCTTGCACTGAAACGCCGCCAAGGCTACGCGACAGGGCTACACGTGACGCCCGCGCCAACGACCCGACAGACACTCACCAATACACGGGCATTAATCCCAACATGTTTCACTCCGCCGTCCTTAACGTGATGATCAAAGCGGCGCATCGCGCCGGACGCAGCCTCAAGCGCGATCTCGGCGAGGTCGAGCAGTTGCAGGTCTCGTTGAAGGGGCCGCGCAACTTCGTCACCGCCGCCGACCGGCGCGCCGAGGAGATCGTGCGCGAAGAACTTGCCAAGGCGCGGCCCGACTACGGCTTCCTCGGCGAAGAAGGCGGCGCGCACGAGGGCGCCGACAAAACTCATCGCTGGATTGTCGATCCGCTCGACGGTACGACCAACTTTCTGCATGGTATTCCACACTTCGCGGTGTCGATCGCGCTCGAGCGCAGTGGCGCGATCGTCGCCGGCCTCGTCTACAATCCCGCCAATGACGACTTGTTCATCGCCGAACGCGGCAAGGGCGCTTTTCTCAACGACCAGCGCATTCGTGTCGCCGGACGGAAGCGGCTGTCGGAGGCCGTCGTTGCGTGTGGGCTGCCGCATTACGGGCGCGGCGATCTCGCGGTCGGCCGCAGGGAGATCGCTGCCGCGCAGCAGCATTTCGCCGGCTTGCGCCGCTTCGGCGCGGCAGCCCTCGATCTCGCTTGGATCGCCGCCGGACGGTTCGATGCGTATTGGGAACGTGACCTGTCGCCGTGGGATACGGCCGCGGGCATTATCTTGGTCCGCGAAGCGGGCGGCTTCGTCACCGACCTTGACGGCCAAGACGCCATCTTCACCAAGGGCAACGTCGTCGCCGGCAACGATACGATGCATCACGAGTTGCTGAACCTTCTCAAAGAGGCCGGCAAGGAAGCCAACAAGGAAGTCAATAAGCAGGCCTTGGCGCCGTGACCCATCCGCCCGGCATTTCGCTTCGGGCGTATAGAGCGGACGACGAAGACGCCTCCGTGACGCTGTGGCTGCGGACCTGGCAGGCGACTTATCCCGAAATCGATTTCGCCAAACGGCTCGATTGGTGGCGTGAACGCTGGCGCAACGAGCTTTTGCCCTCGGCCGACGTCGTGATCGCGGAGGCCCAAGGTACCGGCGGTAATCACGGCATGATCGGTTTTGTCACAATCGACGCCGATACGCTTTATCTGGATCAGCTTGTGGTGGCGCCGGAGCATTGGGGTTCGGGTGCCGGCTTGGCGCTCATCGCCGAAGCCAGGCGCATATCGCCGTCAGGCCTCGACCTCGACGTCAACGTCGACAATGCGCGCGCCATCGCATTCTACGGCAAGTGTGGGTTTGTCGTCACCGGCGCCGGCAAGAATCCGATCACCGGGCGACCGATTCACCGCATGAGCTGGCGACCCTAAGTTTTAGGAAGAGCTGTGAGAGCTAAGCGACGTTACGCATCCCGGAATTGCAGCTTCGCCAGCCGCGCATAGAGACCGCCCCCTGCGGCGAGGGTCTGGTGCGTGCCTTCCTCGACGATGCGGCCTTCGTTCATCACCAGGATTCTGTCGCACGACTGCACCGTTGCCAACCGGTGCGCGATCACGATGGTAGTGCGCTCGCGCATCAGGTCCGTGAGGGCTGCGGCGACCTGAGTCTCGCTTTCGGCGTCGAGCGATGAGGTCGCTTCGTCAAGCAGAAGGAGCGGCGCGGCGCGCAAAATGGCGCGGGCGATGGCGATACGCTGGCGCTGGCCGCCCGACAACGTGATACCGCGCTCGCCGACCGGCGTGTCGAAGCCCTGCGGCAGCGCCGCGATGAAGCCTGAGGCATTGGCATGTTCGGCGGCGCGCGCGACGTCGGCATCGGAGGCATCGGGCCGGCCGAAGCGGATATTATCGCCCACCGAGCTTGCAAACATCACGCTGTCCTGCGGCACGAGCGCGATGCGGTCGCGCAAGTCCGTCGGATCGAGATCGGCCAAGCGCAGTCCGTCGAACATAATGCGGCCGGCGGAGGGGTCGTAAAAACGCAACAGCAGATGAAAGATCGTGCTCTTGCCGGCGCCGGAAGGACCGACGATCGCAAGCTTCTCGCCTTGCCGCACGCGAAACGATACGCCGTTGAGGGCTGGAGCATTCTGGCGTGTCGGATACGAAAAACGGACGTCTTCGAAGGCCGCCTCCCCGCGCGGCGGCGCCGGCAGTGTCAGCGGCTGCGCCGGGCGCAAGATCGCGGACTTGATCGCGAGGATTTCAAAAAGCCGTTCCGCCGCGCCCGAGGCCGCCGCGATCTCGCCGCCGATTTCCGACAGCGAGCCCAAAGCGCTCGACGCCAGCACGGCATAGAGAATGAATTGGCCGAGGCGGCCGGGCGTGATTTCCAGCAAGAGGACTTCCTTGGCCCCGATCCAGAGCACAAGGACGACGCTGGAAGACACCAGAAAAATTGCAAGACCCGTGAGCACCGCACGCGCGCGGATCGAGTCGCGCGCGGCAAGGAACGCCTGCTCGACCGCGCCGCGAAAACGCGCAATGCCGAGCCGTTCATTGGTGAACGCCTGAAGGACGCGTATCGCGCCGATCAATTCGGCCGCGTAAGCCGAGGCGTCGGCGAGCGTATCCTGGGCAAAGCGCGAACGGCGGCGCACCGCGCGGCCGAAAGCATAGAGCGGCAAGACGATGATCGGGATCGCGGCAAGCACGAAGGCGGAAAGTTTTGGGCTGGTCACCACCATCATGGCGCTCGCGCCGACGAACAGGACGCAGTTGCGCAATGCCACGGAAATGGAAGACCCGACGCTGGCCTTGATTTGGGTCGTGTCGGCGGTGAGCCGCGAGATCATCTCGCCGGTCCTCGCCTCATCGAAGAAGGCCGCAGACAGCGAGGTCAAATGCGCAAACACGTCGCCGCGCAAATCGGCGACGATCCGCTCGCCGAGCGTGGTGACGAGGTAGTAGCGGGACGCACTGGCAAAGGCGAGCACCGCCGCAATGCCGATCATGACCAGGAAGTAACTGTTGATCAGATGCAGGCCGCGTTCGGTAAAGCCGAAATCGATCATCCGCCGCGCCGCGACCGGTACGACGAGGGTGGTTAAGGCTGCGAGCACCAAGGCGCCGAGCGCGGCGAGCGCGCGGCCCCGGTAACGGCCGATATAGGGAAGAAGGGATGCGAGCGGCCGAAGGTTGGGCCTGCGCCCAGCCGGCGCAGCGATTGCCTCGGAAACTAGCTGCTCGGGCGTCCTTGCCGACGCCGAGGGCCCCGCCGTGACGTCGACCGGCACCGCCGCGGCCGGGCCCGCCGCATCGTTCTGAGCACGCAAATTCATTTAGGCACGCAAATTCATCTGGGCACTGGAAAACATGGCAATTTCTGCGCCGCGATACGAATTTCGCACCCCTCCGGCCGCGTGGGCCGAACAATGCCCCTTGAGCGCCGGCCTGGCAATGCGGGGCCGCCGTACAAATCACCGCAGCATTGGCTTGTCGGGACGGCATTGGCGCGTTATACAGCCGCCAAATTTCCTGAAATCCAATACTTTTAGAAAGCGCCGGAAAGACGCCAAAAACGCCCATGAAGCCCGATACGCACCCCGATTACCACACCGTCAAAGTGCTCATGACCGACGGTACCGAGTTCACCACGCGCACGACCTGGGGCAAGCCCGGCGATACGCTGCATCTCGATATCGATCCGAAGTCGCACCCGGCGTGGACCGGCGGCCAGCAGCATCTGCTCGATCGCGGCGGCCGTTTGTCGCGGTTCCAGAAGAAGTTCGAAGGCTTCTTGAAGAAGTAACGATCCGAGTGGCTTAGAGCACGATCCCGAAAAAGCCTGCCCTCGGACTTGATCCGAGGGTGGTTACCGGTTTTCGGAAAAGATCATGCTCAAGCGCAAAATCTAAGCCTCGGATTCGAAGGCCGCCTTCAGCAGCCCCCATTGGCGCTCGACCGGATTGTCGACCGTGACCTTGAGGTCCGGCGGCGCATGCATCGTCGCATCAAGCCGCCGCACTTCGGCCTGCAGCTTGGTCGACCGCGCAATCAGCTCCTGGAGCTTTTCCGGCAATAGAGCCAACGACTTGGCGTCGCCCGGCTCGCACGCCGCGAGCCGCACTTTGCTCTTTTCCTTGTTGGCCTGGGCTAGCGTCATCTCGCCCTCTTTCACCGCGCGGTGGAGAAGGAGCCACGAAGCAAGCTGCATCAGCCGCGTCGTCAGCCGCATGCTCTCGGTCGCGTAAACGAGACCGGCGCTGCGCTCGAGTTTCTTGGATTCCGACCGGCCCGAACCGTCGAGATAGCTCGCGGTTTCCTCGACCAGCCCCATTCCGTCGCGAAAAAGGGTCGCGAAAACCTGGGAACTCGCCAGCCGCTCGCTGAAAGAGACCGCGCCAACTTCCATCGCACGCTTGTCGGACATATACGCCTCACACACCGGCTGCAGCATCGCGCGGCGCGCGCGCACTGTCCAGCGTCACGGGAATGAAGCTGCCGACATAGTTGCCAGCGGACGGCAATCCTTACGATCCCGCGCAAGGCAACAATTAGAACGGAAAGGTGAATAAAAAAGAGCCGCCGTTGCCGGCGGCTCAAGGTGATAACAGGGAGGCGTCAAACAGAGTGGACAGGAGCCACTCAATGTCCAGAAGATGGACATGCTCCGTAATAAACGAGAAAGCTTAACGAAAGGTTAAGGAATTTCAAAAACTTGACGAATCTTCTTCAGCTTTAGCACGAGCGTTGAATCGGCCAAAGGCTAAATTCTTGAAATCTCTCATTTCTTGAAAAACATATCGGCGGCGGATTTCACCGCGCGCTTTTTCGCAATGTCGGCCTCAAGCCGCGCGATCTCGTCTTTCAGTAACGTAATCCGGTTGTCGAGTTCGCCGGCGGAGAGCAACGTCAGATCCTGCCCGATCTCGTGTGTGATCTTCTTCTTCGGCGCGTCTTCATCGTCGAAAGCGGGCATATTTGCTCTCCTGCGGAGCAATTTTAACGCTCGTGGCGAATGTTGTCACACACCGGCGGCGGCATCGCTTCAATCTTGCCTTTCACCGACACCCCGCCAAAGCGCATGACGGATGCGGCAACCAAACCGGTGAAAACTCGCCTGACCCTTTGAAAGTAAACGGGAATATTCTTGCTCTGTGGGACCGCAGCGGCTACTAGTTCCGCCCTGTGTTGCACCCGGCCTTGGTTGGTCTGCGCGCACACGGAACGGGCCGTCGCGAATTCGGCGCAAAGCCTGTTAGGTAGTCGGTCGGGCGATCCGCGATTGCGGCGCAGACTGCGCCGGTCGTCGGCCTCGGAGGTCTTTTTGGCATTTTTGCGCGCCGCACGTTCAAGCACCGCGTACGCCTGCGCGATGTTGGCGATCGCTGTTGCGGCGCTGTTTGGCGCGTCCGCGGCGCATGCCGTGGACGCGGTCAATGTCCGGACCGACGCCGCCGCGATCGACCTCACCGACGCGGTCGAGTTCCAGCACACTGATAACGGCCGCATCCAGGTTTCCACAGCGCCGGGCGCGGACGGCATCATCCGCCGCATCGAGGTGCGCGGGCGCGAGGCGGGAAAAAACTGGGCGATCTTCGCGCTCGCCAATAACGGCGAGGAGCAGATCGACCGGCTCATTGTCGTGCCGCATTACCGCATGGTCGGCTCCGGCCTGATCTGGCCCGATCTCGGCATCTCGCGCATCGTTTCCATCACGCCGTCATCGGGCGATCCGCCGGACCGGCAGGACAATCCCAGCGCCGATATTTTTCGCATCACGCTTGACCCCGGCACCGTGATCACCTTCGTCGCGGAGTTGCGCACCGATAACCTGCCGCAGATTTATCTGTGGGAGCCCGACGCCTACAAGGACAAAGTCAATTCGCTCACGCTCTACCAAGGCATCGTCATCGGCATCGCCGGCTTGTTGGCGCTGTTCCTGACGATCCTGTTCGTGGTCAAGGGCAGCGTCATGTTCCCCGCCGCGGCAGCCTTGGGCTGGGCCGTGCTGGTCTATATCGGCATCGACTTCGGCTTTTGGCCAAAAGTCTTCGACATGTCGTCGGGCGCCGAACGCATCTGGCGCGCGTCGGGCGAAGCAATCCTCGCGGCGACGCTCTTGGTGTTTCTGTTCGCCTACCTCAATCTCAACCGCTGGCACGTGCGTTACGCGCACATCACCATCGGCTGGCTCGCCTTTCTCGGCGCACTGGTTGCGGTCGCGCTGTTCTCTCCGGCCGTGGCGTCGGGCATCGCCCGCATCTCGTTGTTCCTTGTCGCGGTGTTCGGTTTCGTGCTCGTGATCTATCTCGCGACGCACGACTATGACCGCGCCGTGATGCTGATCCCGACCTGGCTCCTGTTAGTCGTCTGGGTAATCACCGCTGCGTTGACCGTGCTCGGCTTTGTGACCAACGACATCGTCGGGCCTGCGTTGCTCGGCGGTCTTGTTTTGATCGTCATGCTGATCGGCTTCACGGTGATGCAACATGCCTTTGCGGGCGGAACTACCGGCAGCATCGTGTCAGATGTCGAGCGCCGAGCGCTGGCGTTGACCGGCGCAGGCGACATGATTTGGGACTGGGACGTCGCCGCCGACAAGGTGTTCACCAGCCCCGAGACCGAAACGGCGCTCGGCTTGAGCCGTGGCTCGCTCGACGGACCCGCCGCCAAATGGCTCGACGTCCTGCATCAACTCGACCGCGACCGTTTCCGCGCCACGCTCGATAGCGTCCTGGAACAGCGGCGCGGACGCGTCTCCCAGGATTTTCGCCTGCGCACCGCCGACGGGCACTATTTGTGGTTCGCGCTCAAGGCGCGTCCGGTGGTCGGCTCCGACGGCGAGGTGATCCGTCTCGTCGGCACGCTGACCGACGTGACCGAGTTCAAAACCGCCGAGGAGCGGCTGCTGCACGACGCGGTGCACGACAATCTTACCGGACTGCCCAATCGCGAATTGTTTCTCGACCGGCTCGAAGCGGTCATCAGCTTCGCCAAGGCCGACACGGCGATCCGGCCGACAGTCATGGTGATCGATCTCGACCGCTTCAAACAGGTCAACGACTCCGTCGGCATGGCGGTCGGCGACTCGATCCTGCTGACGCTGGCGCGGCGGCTCGGCCGGCTGATCAAGCCGCAGGACACGCTGGCGCGGCTCTCCGGCGACCAGTTTGGGCTGATCCTGCTCTCGGAAAAGGAATCTGCGCGCATCACCGCGTTTTCCGAAACCGTCCGCCGCACGTTGCGCGCGCCGATCACGTTTCGCGACCGCGAAATTTTCCTTACCGGTTCGATCGGGCTCACGCTCGGCGAGAGCACCGAGCCGCAACGCGCCGAGGAAGTGCTCAAAGACGCCGAGCTTGCGATGTATCACGCCAAGCGCGGCGGCGGCGATCGCGTCGATGTGTTCAAGGCCGCCATGCGCGCGCGCAAAGCCGACCGGCTGTCGATCGAGTCCGATCTGCGGCGCGCGCTCGAGCGCGACGAGATCATCATTCTGTATCAGCCGATCATTCGCCTCGACGACCGCTCCGTCGCCGGCTTCGAGGCGCTGGCGCGCTGGAACCATCCAAAGCTCGGCCGCATGTCGCCGATCGAGTTCATCAACATCGCTGAGGAAACGGGCCTCATTGTCGAGCTTGGCCTGTTCGTCCTCGACCGCACCGCGCGGCAGCTCTCAACTTGGCAGCGCACACTACGGCAGCGCGAGCCGCTGTTCGCCAGCGTCAACGTATCGTCACGCCAATTGCTGCGGCACGATTTGATCCAGGATATCCGCACCGTGCTGGCGCGCTCGCCGCTCACGCGCGGATCGCTCAAGCTTGAGATCACCGAATCCGTGGTGATGGAAAATCCGGAACACGCAGCCCAGATGCTGCACCGGATCCGCGAGCTCGGCGCCGGTCTTGCGCTCGACGATTTCGGCACCGGCTATTCATCGCTGTCTTATCTGCAGCGCTTTCCGTTCGACACGATCAAGATCGATCAGTCCTTCGTGCGGACCACGTCGAAGGGCACCCGGCCGGTGATCCTGCGCTCGATCATCACGCTCGCCCACGATCTCGGCATGGATGTCGTGGCCGAGGGCGCCGAATCGGATTCGGACGCGGTCGAACTGTCTCAGCTCGGCTGCGAATATGCGCAAGGCTTTGTCTTTGGCGAACCGATGACGGCCGAGAAAGCGCGCGCGCTGCTCGAGCCCGACAGCAAGCTCGCTGTGGCGCGCTAACGCCGATTACGCGTGCCCGGCCTCGTTCGAGAGCATGCCGAGATCGATTCCGATCTTCTTCAGCGCCATGTCGTATTTGCCGCCGATATCGGTGCCGAAAATAAGCTCCGAGTCCGCGGCGCAATGCAGCCAGCCATTGCCCTGAATCTCGTTTTCAAGCTGGCCGGGCGCCCAGCCCGCATAACCCAGAGCGAGGATGGCGCTGGCCGGTCCGTCGCCGCGCGCGATCGCCTTGAGAATGTCGATGGTGGCGGTGAGACAGATGCCGTCGTCGATCGGCAGCGTCGAGTTCTCGATGAAGAAATCCGCGCTGTGCAGAACGAAGCCGCGCTCGGTCTCGACGGGTCCGCCGCGCATGACCTTCACGACGCCGGCCCGCCCCGGCAGTTGGATCACATCGGCTGACGGAATCACGTTGAGCTTCACCAGAAGGTCGGAGAAATTGATGTTGGGCGCCGGATGATTGACAACGATGCCCATCGCGCCATCGGACGAATGCGCGCAGATATAAATTACGGAACGCGAAAACCGGTCGTCGAGCATCGCCGGCATGGCGATGAGCATCTGGCCGTCGAGAAAACCTCGGCGCCGGCCCTTCTGCGTTTTGGCGCGCGGCAGTTTCATATTGCAAAGGTTAGCTCATCGATTCGGATTTGCAAACGAACGATGCGGCGGAAAGTTCACATTATGGCGACGGTATGCCGGTGGCCTCGTGTCAAGTTAATGAATGGTCACAATCATGTCAGTGGCGCTTGTCCGCGGATCGACCTAAACAGCGGTGATGCCGATACGACTTCAATCAACAATTGCGGCTGCGCTGGTCTGCCTTCCCGGCGCCTGCCTTGGCATATCCGCCGCGCGGGCACAGGACGCGTCCGACTGGGATGCGCAAATCCACGCCGCAGCGCGCCTGATTGCAGGCTCTGAGATCAAGAATTCCGACGCGAAGATTTTGCGCGCCGGCGTCGAGATCAAGCTCGATCCCGGCTGGAAGACATATTGGCGCTATTCCGGAGATTCCGGCGTACCGCCGACACTCGATTTCTCGGGATCGGACAACGTCAAATCCGTCACCGTGCTGTGGCCCGCGCCGAAGCGGTTTGCCGACGGCGCCGGCGGCAATTCGATCGGTTATCTGGACCACGTTATCCTGCCGCTGCGGATCACGCCGCAAGACCCAGCGAAGCAATCGTCGCTGCAGCTCAAACTCAGTTACGACGTTTGCGGAAACATGTGCGTGCCGGCAGAGTCCGAGCTGAAGCTTTCGCTCAACGGCGACGGCGCCGAAGAGACGGCGATCGAGAAAGCAGAAATTCGCGTGCCGCGGCGCGTCGCGCTCGGCGAAGGCAATGACGCCAAGGGCAGCGATGGCAAAAGTCTTGCCATCCTCTCGGTCCATCGCGAACCGGGCGGCGCCCATGACCGCGTCGTGGTCGAGGTCGCGGCTCCCGCCGGCGCCCCGGTCGACCTGTTTGCCGAAGGGCCAACGCCGGATTGGTCGCTGCCGCTGCCGGAGCCCAAAGGCGGCAATGGACCGACGCGGCAATTCACCTTCGACCTCGACGGGCTGCCGCCCGATGCCCATGCGCAAGGCGCGACGCTGACATTCACCGCCGTCTCCGGCGATGACGCCATCGAGGTTCCGGCCCATCTCGACTAATTCGCGCGAGACTCGATTTTTCACGAGCATGATCTTTTCCGACCTTCCTTCGCCCGCCGAAGCGGGCTTCGCGAAGGCGGGAAACCGGTTTCCACTTTTCGGCATCATGCTTTAGGTTATGGCGCCGCCGCGCGGGTGGCGTCATTTTTATACCCAGAAACGCGAGAGGATTAAGATCATGACTATCAAGGTCGGCGACCGCGTACCCAGCGGCTCCTTCACGGTGATGACGGCCGACGGGCCGAAGCCGATGACGACTGATGAATTGTTCAAGGGCAAAAAGGTGGTGCTGTTCGCCGTTCCGGGCGCCTTCACCCCGACCTGCCACAAGAACCACCTGCCGGGCTTTGTGAAGAACGCGTCAACGATCAAGGCCAAGGGCATCAACACAATCGCGGTGACCGGCGTCAACGACGTGTTCGTGATGGATGCCTGGAAGAAGTCGTCCGGCGGGGACGCGATCGAATTTCTCGCCGACGGCAGCGGCAACTGGGCCAAGGCGCTCGGCCTGACGGCGGATCTGACCGAACGCGGCCTCGGCGTGCGCTCGCAGCGCTATGCCATGGTGGTCGAGGACGGCGTCGTGAAGACGCTGAATATCGAAGACTCTCCGGGCAAAGCCGACATTTCCGGCGCGGACAATTTGTTGAAGGGTCTTTGAGCCTATTCCTCGTCATTCCGGGGCGCGGGCGAAAACCCGCGAACCTGGAATCCATAGAGCATGATCCGGAAAAAGCCTGCCCTCGGACTTGATCCGAGGGTGGAAACCGGTTTCCCGCCTTCGCGAAACCCGCTTCGGCGGGCGAAGGAAGGTCCGAAAAGATCGTGCTCCAACGAAAAAGCTGGACCATGATCCGATTCAGCTTAATCGGATCATGGTCTTGCCACCATCGGTGCAAGTTCTGCTCGGATCGTGGTTATGGATTCCGGACTGCCGTTTCGCGGCATCCGAAATGACGGCTTGGGCTACTTCGCCACCCTGCCTGCGGCGCGAATTTCACTGATCGCCGTGCGCGCAAGTTCATCCGCACGTTCGTTCATATCGTGACCGGCGTGGCCCTTGACCCAATGCCACTTTATCTGGTGGGAACCAAGCGCAGCGTCGAGGCGCTGCCAGAGATCTACATTTTTCACCGGTTTCTTATCGGCGGTGCGCCAGCCGTTGCGCTTCCAGTTGCCGATCCAGGACATAATGCCGTTGCGCAGATATTGGCTATCGGTGTGCAGATCGACGCGGCACGGCCGCTTGAGCGCTTCGAGCGCGAAAATAGCGGCCATGAGCTCCATGCGATTGTTGGTGGTGGTCGCCTCACCGCCCTTGATCTCTTTCTCGTGGTCGCCGAAAGCGAGGATCGCGCCCCAGCCGCCGGGACCGGGATTGCCGGAGCAGGCGCCGTCGGTGTGAATGACAACATGAGGCAGCGTTTGCGCCGGCGCGTCACTCACGGCTCGCTCAGCCCGTAATCGCGGAAGCTTTTGATCTTCTGGTGGAAGCGAAGCTTGCGCGCATATTCGCGCGGGTCTTTCGGACGCACCAAGGCGCCCGCCGGCACGTCAAGCCAGTCAACGAGCCGCGTCAGCAAAAATCGCAACGCAGCGCCGCGCGCCAAAAGCGGCAGCATTTCCCATTCCTCATGCGACAGCGGGCGCGCCTTGGCGTAACTCGCCAGCAGCGCACGGCCTTTGGTGACGTTGTAGGAATGATCGGGCTCGAAACACCAGGCGTTCAGACAGATCGCGACGTCGAAGGCAAGCGTATCGGTGCAGGCGAAATAGAAATCGATCAGCCCCGACAGCCGGTCGGCGAGAAAAAAGACATTGTCCGGAAACAGATCGGCGTGGATGACGCCTTGCGGCAGGCCGCGCGGCCATTCGCGCTCGAGCACTTCGAGCTCGGCGGCAACCAGGGTCTCGAGATTGCGCTCCACCTTGTGGGCGCGCTCGCGGCAGTTCTCGTAGAGCTGCCGCCAGCCGGCGACCGCGAGCGCATTGTCGCGGCGCATCGGAAAGTCCGCGCCGGCGAGATGCAGTCCGGCCAGCGCCTCGCCGAGCGCCGCGCAATTCGGCGCGCTCGGCCGGCGTATCCACATGCCGTCGAGGAAGGTGACGATCGCCGCGGGCTTTCCGGCGAGCCGGCCCAAAACCTTGCCGCCGCGGTTCTTCACCGGCTGCGGGCAAGTGATGCCACGCGCCGCCAGATGCTCCATCAACCCGAGGAAAAACGGCAAATCGCCTTCGGCGACCCGCCGCTCGTAGAGCGTGAGAATGTAATGACCGCTGCCGGCATGGACGAGAAAGTTCGAATTCTCGACCCCTTCGGCAATGCCTTTATACGACAGGAGCTCGCCGACGTCATAGGCGGCAAGGAAGCGGCCAAGATCTTCCGCCGTGACATCGGTATAGACGGCCATGAAGGGCTCCAAACGTCCGTCGCGGCTAACCCGGCATGTGTATCCGCGTCAAGCCGCGCCGCCGGCAAGCCAAGCGGAAAATCGTGCATAGAGATCGGCTGTTTCCGTTCCGCCGTCGCGATAGACCACGGGAGCCAGCGCCCGGCCTTCGGCATGCGCGATGCGAAATGCCATGTAGCGGTATTGCTCCGGATAGTGCGAGGTCTCGGCGGCTTCGAACAGAGCGTCGAAAGCCGGCGACGGCTCGACTGCATCGAGCCGGTCGCGCTCATAAATCGCGGCCCGCTCGGCGATCAGCCAAGCGCCGCCACTGCCGCCATGGCGTTCGATCCGGTCGAGGAAGCGAGAGCACGAGGTGAGATCCACCTCGACGCCGCTGAATTTTTGCCGGACGCGGATGATGACGCTTGTTTCCGCGACAGCCCGGTCCTTGTCGACCTTAATGACGGGCGCCGACAAATGATGCCGCGACCAGGTGTGCCCGGCGCCGTGGCTCGCCCGGCAGCGCTCGACGAATTGCTCGAACGGCCCGCGAAACCAAGACACCGAAATATGGCCGTCCGCGGTAAAAGTCCCGCGCAGCTCCTTCCACTTGCCCTGGTCGCGATAGAGGCCCCAGGCATTGATCAGCTCGGCAATGGCAAGCTTGTCCGCATATTCCATTGACGCTTAAACCTTGGGCGCTGGACCTTGGTGCGCGGGCACCATAGATAGGCGCGTTAAACCGTGCAATTACTCCGACGCGCCGCTTCTCTCCTGCGTCTCCTTTTCCACACAGGCGCTACTGCCACCGTCCACATGAAGTTCCAGGAATGAAAGCCATCGTCATACGCGAATACGGCCCGCCCGACGTCCTGCGCTACGAGGACGTTCCCGATCCCATGCCGCGGGCCGGCGAAATCCGCATCAAAGTCCACGCCGCGACCGTCAATCGCGTGCTCGATGTGAGCCTGCGTGCCGGCAAGGAAACCTTCCGCAACCCGGTATTGCCGCTTATTCCGGGCGTCGACAGCGCCGGCGTGATCGACGCGGTGGGTCCTGAAGTTCGCAACTGGCGTGTCGGCGACCGGGTTGCGGCGGCCGGAATCATGCCGCTCGAAATCTGCGCCGAGGACGGCCGCGGTTATAGCGGGCCGAAAGGCATGATGGGCATCAAGCGGCCCGGCGGCTTTGCCGAACGCGTCACCGTGCCGGCCTGCGCCGCGGTCGCGCTCCCCGACGGGCTCGATTTTCATCGCGCCGCCGTCGTCATGCGCCACGTGCCGACGGCATGGAATCTGCTTTTTCATGTCGCGGAGCTGAAAGCCTGCGAGACCGTGCTGATCATGGGCGCGGGCGGCAATCTCGGCACCGTCGGCATCCAGATCGCCAAGAACGTGATCGGCGCGCGCGTGATCGCGACAGCGGGCTCGGATGCTCGCGTCGCGCTCGGCACAAAGCTCGGCGCCGACCACGGCATCAATTACAACACGCAGAATCTGCGCGATGAGATTATGAAGATCACCGGCGGCAAGGGCGTCGACGTGCTCTACGACAATATCGCCAATCCGGACGTGCTGCCGACGGCGTTTCACGCCATCGGCATGAACGGGCGACTCGTCACCGCGGGCGCGCATGCTGGGCCGAATGTCACGATCGACTTTTCGCACCTCTATCACAAGCAGATCACGGTCCGGGGCCGGCCCGGTTACACACCGTCCGACTTGCCGGATTGCCTTGCCGCCGCGGCACAAGGAAAAGTCATTCCGCAGATCGAGCGCGTGCTGCCGCTATCGCGGGCCGCCGAAGCGCATCGCATGGTTGAAAACAACGAAGGCCAAGGCAAGATCGTACTCGACCCGACGATGGGATGATTATTTTGGCCTGATTTATTTAGGGTGACTATTTGATCGTTATTTGAAAGGCGGGCATCGCGTTTTACGCGGAACCCGAGCTGATTAGCTCGATCTTATCAGCTCTTGCGCAGTCCCCGTTGCCGCACGGTTTCTATTTCCACAGCCTTCGCCATGAGCTCATTGCCCATTGTCTCGAGATTGGTGGCAATTTCGATGCGCGTGGCGGTTGGCATTTTGGCGAGGCGTGCAAGACGAAAGCATTGTTCGGCTTTGTCCACGCAATAATCAGCATCCAGCATGGTTAGCGCGAGATAGGGGTAGCTATCGTTAGTTGCAAGCGCAATTATGCATAGCTGAAATGTTATACAAAAATTTGTTTCCAGAAGCTGCCTAAGCAGCGGGCACGCCGCAATCTTGAGCAAAATCTCGAACTAATCAGATCATGAACAAATCAGGAGTCATCCACCGGCTGCGTTGCACGCACCGACGGCCGGGCCGCGAAGGCGGCGTGCCAATTGGCGAGGTGCAAATGGTCCTTGCGCCAGTCCTCGTCGCCGAATCTGAAATCCAAATAAGCCAGCGCGCAACCAATCGCGATATGGCCGATGCCGAACGGCGACGTGGTGAGTGCTTCTGCCTCGCCCTCTAGGCTTTCCAGAATGGCGGCTTTCCGCACCGCCGTGCTCGCCATGTGAATGTCGGAGGGCTGGGCGCGGGCGCGCTCGTCGCGCAGCATAACCATCATGTCCAAAAAGCCGTCGCCGAGCGCTTGGCGGCGCACTGCGGTCATGCGAGCTTTGCCCGGACGCGGAAACAATTTCGGCGCGCCGTCGAGCGCATCGAGATATTCGCAGATCACAGGTGAATCGTAGAGCACCGATCCATCGTCGAGCACCAGCGCCGGAATTTTCGACAGCGGATTGTCCTTCATCAGCTCGGCGTGCGGCTTGGCCGTCGCCGCGATCGTCCGCACGCAGGTCAGACGATCGACGAGGCCGCGCTCATGGGCGACGATCATGACCTTGCGCACAAACGGCGAGCGCGGCGACCAATGCAGTTTCATCGGCGATCCGGAATTTCCTGGCGGATGACGGTTCGGTGAAGGCCGGCTGGCGATTGGCGTTTTGCCGGTCAAAACGCTAGCATTCCGTATCGTTGCGGTCGAGCGATCTCCGGGGTGCTCGGCTTTCCCCTCTTCACAATCGAGCAATCGGAAATTTTGGATGGATTACGACCCGCGAAGCGAGCCGCACAACCTCGCGCATGACCCAACGACGAGCTTGGTCGTGCCGCGCCCTATCGGATGGATCACGACCATCAGCCCGTCAGGCGTCGTCAATCTCGCGCCCTATAGCTTCTTCAATATGATCGCGAGCCATCCGCCCTTCGTGATGTTCTCCTCGAATTCGCGCAAGCACTCACAGCTTCATGCCGAGAGCGGCAGCGAGTTTGTGTTCAATCTTGCGACCTATGATTTGCGCAATGAAATGAACGTCAGCGGCGGCAATTATCCTGCCGATGTCAGCGAGCCGGATATGGCGAAGCTTGCCATGGCGCCATCGCGGAAAGTCAAGCCGCCGCGCGTCGAGTACTCGCCGATCGCGCTCGAATGCGTCTATTCGCAGACGGTGAAGCTCGTCAGCGGCAATGGCAAGAAGCACAGCTATGAAATGGTGATCGGCGAAGTCGTCAATGTGCATATCGATGATGCCATGATCGTCGATGGCATGGTCGACATGTCCCGCCTGCGCGCCATTGGGCGTTTGGGCTATCGCGGCGACTACACCGTCGTCGACAATATTTTTGAAATGCCACGGGTCTAGTACTTCGCGGCCATCGCCACTGCCTCCTCAAGGCCCTTCGCGATCCGGCAGCCGGCACTGGCAAGTGCATCGAGTTTCGCTTGCGCGCCCTCACGCGCGCTGCCGATCAGCGCGCCGGCGTGCCCCATTTGCTTTTGCTCCGGGGCATGGCGGCCGACGACCATCGCAATAATGGGTTTAGCGTAACCGCGCGCCGCTTCGGCCAAGGCATATTCCTTGTCGCCGCCGATCTCGCCGCAATAGAGCACGGCCGCCGTCGCCTCGTCGCCGGCGAGTGCTTGCAGATATTCGTGCGGATTGCGGCCGATCACGCTGTCGCCGCCGACATGGACGATGATGCGTTGGCCGACGCCGGCAAGCGTCAATTGTCGCGACAGAGCAAGCGCCACCGTGCCGCTACGCACGATGACGGCGAGCCGTCCCGCTTTGCAGAAGCTCGGTGCGATGGAGCCGAGCAATCCCCGCCCCGGCACGAACAGGCCGAGCGTATTCGGGCCGACGAGCCAGGTCCCAGCAGTACGGGCGAGCGCCGCGGCCGCAAGCGCGTCATGCACCGGCACATATTCCGCCGCCGCCATGATGGTCGGGATGCGCGCTGCGGCACATTCGGCAATAGCGTCGCGGACGCCTTCGGCCGGGGTATAAATGAGCGCGATGTTCGGTTTCTCCGGGACATCGCCGATGCGGTCGTAGAGCGGCAATCCATCCATAGCGGTGCCGCCGCGGCCGAGCGCGACGCCGCCGACAAGCGGCGTGCCGGCCTCCCGCATACCGGCGACCTGATTGCGCGCATAACGTCCGGCCGGGCTAATCACCGCCACCCGCCACGGCTCGGGATCGAGGAACGGCAAGCGCAATTGATCCGAGAGCAATTGGCCCGACATGCGATAAAGTCCCCCGACAGAAGCCACGCAACCGGAAGTCTAGACTATGCGTCTTGCCGAGGTAGAGGGAAAAGCCCTGCTGCGCCGCCATGGCTTGGCGGTGCCGCAAAGTCTGCTCATTGCTGCCGGCGATGACGTGCCGGAGAGTGCAGCAAGCTGGCCTGGCTTTCTCCTCAAGGCGCAAATCCTCGAGGGCGGCCGCGGCAAGCGCGGCTTGGTGCGCCACTTCGAGACAGCCCCTGAGATTCGCAATGCGCGGCGGCTGATCCTCGCCAATCTCGAAGATGCCGATACCCCGCTGCTGCTTGAAGAAGCCGTGCCGATCGCGCGCGAGATTTTCGTCGCGGTCCGCGTCGACGGCACGCGGCAGCGGCTCGAAATTCTGATCGCGCCGCAAGGCGGGGAAAATGTCGAACAATCGGCAAAGCTCGTGCGCGTCCCGGTCGAGACCACGGCGCCGGCCACGCCCGAGACGATTTATGCAGCGATCGCCAAGCTGTTTCCGGCGGAACTTGCGGCGCGTCTTGCGCGCTACGCCGCGCGGCTGCCGGACATTGCGCGCCGAGAGGATCTAGAGCTTTTGGAGATCAACCCGCTGGCGCTGACGGAAGGCGGCAACCTTATTGCCTGCGACGCCAAGATCGTCCGCGACGACAGCGCGGATTTTCGTCACGATCCGCAAGAGTTTCCTCTGAGCCGCGCGCTCGCCGAGCGCGCAATGACCCCGCTCGAACGGTCGGCGCGCGATCTTGGGTTCCAGCTCGTCGAAACCGCGGGCGATGTCGTCCTGGTCACTTCAGGCGCGGGCCTTGCCATGATGATGATGGACCTATTGGCCGATCACGGCCTGCATGCCGCAAGCTTCATGGACAATGTGCGCGGGGCGCCCGACGAGACCATGACCGAGCGGTTGCAAGTCGCGCGTGCGCTTGCCGCACGGCCTAACGTCAAGGCTATCGTTTTTCAGACCGTGATCGCCTCCCGTTCGCTGGCCGAGCGAATCGACGCGCTCGTCTCTTGGATCACCGCTGCGCCGTTGCCGACGCCGCTCTTCGTCGGGCTCGCCGCCGGCCACGCGGCGACCCGCAAGATGAGCGCCGATGAAGCAATCGAAAAATTGCGCGCCTTGGGTGTCGCCGCTTTCACCGATCCGGTCGCGCTGGTGAAAGCCATAGCGCAAGCGGTCGGGAGAGCTTAGCCGGACGAGCGGCGGGTCAAATAGAATGCGGCGTAGAACTTCCTGCACAGTTCGGCGAAGCTCTTGCCGAAATCCTGCCGCTGGCCCGATGCAAGGTCGAAAATGTAATCGCAGCCGTCGCCGACGCAGTAAAAAGTGCCGGCCCCCTGCAGCGTCTGAGCATATTCCGCGTTTTCATGTCCGCAATCCGGACAGATCAAGAGAATACGCGCAGCCGCGCGTACCTGCCGGATATCGGGGCTGTCCCCCATTGCGTTCCCCATCGCCCCACAAATCGCGCATGTTGGCGGCACGATTCGAATCGCTGATATCTTATCAGAAGCTGGTAAACGAACCCTGTGGGCGCTCGGACGGCAACCGCGCTATTCTGGAAGCAATATGATTCTTTTTCTCACCAGCCAGCCGCTGTGGCTCTTCGGCCTCACCGCGCTAAGCCGGAATCGGCGGCACTGGCCGCGGTCAATTGAGCAGCCTTTACCCATCCTGGAAGTCATATGATCCTCTATCTGACCAGCCATTCGCTTTGGCTCTCGGCAACCGTCCTCATCGGTCTCGGCACTCTGATCTCGATGGTCGGCCCCATCGTCGTCCGTCGCTATGTCACGCTGGAAAAGCTGACCGCCCATAACGAGATCGCCGGTTTCAAGTTTGCCACCGTGGGCGTGCTTTACGCGGTCCTGCTCGCTTTTGCGATTATCGTCGTCTGGGAAAAGTTCAGCGCCGCCGAGACAACCGTCGTGCAGGAGGCCGGCGCCGCGGTGACCGTCTATCGGCTGTCGCCGGGTCTTGGCGACAAAGCCGGCACCGATCTTCGCGCCGCTGTCACCCATTATCTCAAAGTTGCCATCGCTGACGACTGGCCGGCCATGGGGCAGGAGGAGATAGGCGGCAGCCGGTCCGCGCGGCAGGCGCTCAACGATATCTACACCACGCTGCTGACATTCGCGACGGCGGAGCGTGGCGGCAATCCAGTCGTGGCCGAAATCCTGTATCAACTCGACCAGATGACGCAGGCGCGCCGGGCGAGGCTCGTCGCCGCGGGAGGCACCGTACCCGACATCTTGTGGCTCGTCCTGTTCGGCGGCGCGGTGGTGACCATCGTTTTCACTTTCTTCTTTGGCACGCAAAATCTGCGGGCGCAGACCATGATGACGGGCCTCCTGGCGCTGCTCATCTTTTCGGAGCTACTGATCATCGTTTCGATCGATCGGCCTTTCACGGGGCCGGTCAAGGTGAATCCGGAGGCGCTGGCCGCGGTGCTCGAGGATTTCAGCTCCGATCCCAGCGGAGGCGCCGCTGCCACCCACATGCAACAATAGCCGGCGCGCAAGCGTTAACCCGCAGCACAAAGTCCGAAGACAAGCGAAATCGATGTTTTCGGGAGCTTGTCCGGTCTTCGCCGGCACGGCAGTATGCTACCGGGAACAGCTGTCCGAACACTCCGCCGAAATCATGTGGGGCGCACGCGCATGAAAACTATTCTCGTTCCGACCGAGCACGGTTCGGCCATGGCGTCGGCGCTGGATACGGCGCTGCTCTTGGCGCAGAAATTCGACAGTTTTATCGAGGGCTTTTCGCTGCGGCCGGCGGTCGCCGATCTCGTGGCCATGGATCCCGACAGCGGGCTCACCATGGTCGCGGTCAAGGAGAATGACGCCGAGATGGTGCGGCAGGCGGAAGATATGTTCCGCTCGTTCATGCAGAACCGTCAAATCGCCGAGCGCACCGGTGACGGGCCGGTTTCGCTGTCCTGGTCCTGGCTCAAAGATGCGCCGAGCGGCCATGATTTCGTCGGCAGCTACGGCCGGATTTTCGACGCCATCGTGCTGGCGCGGCCGGGCGACGAATGGCAAAGCCCGTCTATGATCACGCTGGAATCCGCCTTGTTCGAAAGCGGCCGGCCGGTGCTGATCGCGCCGCCCTCCGCGCCGCGTTCGCTCGGCGCCAACATCCTGGTGGCCTGGAACGGCAGCACCGAGCAGGCGCGCACCATGGCGGACGCCATGCCGGTCCTGCGCACGGCCGAACGCATCACCATCTGCACCGTCGAAGGCGCCACGGTCGCGGGCCCGAGCGGCGAGCAGATGGCACGTGCGCTCAAGATGAATGGCCTCGCCTCGGAGACGATCATGCTCAAGCCCGGCAAGCGCAGCGCCGGCGAAGTCCTTCTCGCCAAGGCCGAGGAGCTTGGCTGCGACCTCATCATCAAGGGCGCCTATACGCAGAGCCGGCTGCGGCAGATGATCTTTGGCGGCACCACGCGGTACATTCTCGCCAATGCGAAGCTGCCGGTGCTGATGGCGCATTGACCCCGCAATTGGCCTCCATGTTCCAGACGCTTTTGCCATTCGCCGATGCGCTGTTGCGCGCCGCGGTTGGACTTGCGCTCGTTCCGCACGGCTTGCGCAACACGTTCGGTTTCTTTCCCAATACCGGCGTGCGCGCGTTGAGCGTGCGGGAACTGGCAAAGCAGCTCGACGCCGGCGGCTATCGTCCGGGACGGCTTTGGGCGCCGGCGATCTCGATCACGCAGCTTGTCGGCGGTCCGCTGCTTGCGCTTGGACTATTCACGCGCCCGGTCGCTGCCGTCGTTCTCGCTTTCCTCCTGGTCGCCGATATCGAGCGCTGGCATGTCGGAAAATATTTTTGGAATAAGCTTGGCCTCGAATATACGCTGATGTGGACCATCGCGACTTTCGCCGTTCTCGTTCACGGCGGCGGGCTCTATTCGCTCGACCATCTCATCGGTTTCTGAAGGAGACACCGTGCCATCGACTGACGGATTCCTGGACGCCAATGGCGTGAGCCTGAACTACGAGCTTACCGGCGCGAGCGGACGCTCGGTCGTGCTGCTGCACGAGCTTGGTGGCACATTGCAGTCGTGGGACGCCGTCGCCCCGCGCCTGGCGCAACGCTTTCGCGTGCTGCGCTATGATCAGCGCGGCGCCGGACTTTCGGAAAAGGTGCGGCAGGACTTCACCAACGACATGCTGGTCGACGATTTCGAGGCGCTCGCCAAAGGCCTTGGCCTCAAGCCGCCCTATCACTTCGTCACTGTTGCCGCAGCGGCCACTCAGTCGTTGCGTTTTCTGGAACGACATCCCGATCAGGTCGGCGCGCTGGTTCTGTGCAATCCCGCGCCGGGCGTTGACCCAAGCCGCGCCGCGGCGCTCGACGAGCGCGCCGCCTTCGCCATGCGCGAGGGCATGCGCGCCTCGCTGCCGACGACGCTCGCCATCTCCTACCCGCCTACTCTCGGCGAGCACGCCGCCTACGAGGCTTATCTCGGGCGTTATCTGGCCAACGATCCGGTCGGCTTCGGCCTCGGATTTCGGGCTTTGGCGCGCACCAACATGCTGCACATGCTGCCGCGGATCGGTTGCCCGGCCATGGTCATTGCCGGCCGCCATGACACGGTGCGGCCGCATGCCGGCACCGCCGAACTCGCCAAGAAGATTCCCGGCGCAAGGTTCGAACTGCTCGACGACGCCGGCCACTTCATGCCGGCGCAGGCGCCGCAATCGCTGCTCGCGCTGCTCGAAGATTTTCTGCCGCAATAAATCAACTGCCAGGAAGAACCATGAAAACCAAAGCGAACGGCATCAGCATCAATTATCAGATCGACGGAGCGGACGGCGCGCCGTGTCTTGTGTTCTCGAATTCGCTCGCGACCACGACCGCGATGTGGGACGAACAGGCGGCAGCTCTGAAGGACAAATTCCGGGTGCTGCGCTACGACCAGCGCGGCCACGGCGCGACCGACGCGCCGGCCGGGCGCTACCCGTTCGACACGCTCCTTGCCGATGCGCTTGGTCTGCTCGACGCTCTCTCGATCAAGAAAGCGCATTTCGCCGGTCTGTCGATGGGCGGCGCGACCGCGCTCGGCCTTGCCGAGAAGCATGCCGACAGGTTCGGCCGCATCATCGTGTGCGACTCGCCGTGTCAGTCGACGCCGGCGAGCAGCCAGCAATGGGAAGAGCGCATCGTCGTCGCCCAGGAAAAGGGCATGGCGGCTTTGGTTGAGCCGACCGTGTCGCGCTGGTTTCCCGCCGAAACGGTCGCCAAAAACCCGCCGCACCTCGACAAGGTGCGCGGCATGATCCGCGACACGCCGGTGAACGGTTTTATTGGATGCGCCGCGGCGCTCGCCGCGCACGATTATGCGTCGGCCGTCGCCACGGTGAAGTGCCCGATTTTGTTCATGGTCGGCGAGAAGGACGGCGCCACGCCTGCCGCCATGCGCAAGCTCAACGAAAAGCTGGCCGGCTCGCATTTCGTCGAGCTTCCCGGCGCCGGTCATATCTCCAACATGGACCGGCCGGCGGAATTCACCCGCGCCATTCGCGAATTTCTGACCGCTGGTTAACTGCGAGAGCAACCGCGGCCGGCTATGCATTTCGGCGGGGTACGCATCGTCCCTTGCCGTCCTCGCGGCTTTGCAAACAGTTTTGCGAGCCACTATACGTGAGGGCAACAAGACCGAATACGTGAGGGCAACAAGACCGAGGTAAAAATCCCGATTTGAGGGCATTTATCGAAGTCTGAAAGGTCATTTTACGTATAGGGACGCGACCTAAAGTAAGGAGACGACGCCATGGCCACGGTGACGATGAAGGCCCCTGCCCCCGCCGGGCTTTCGAACAAAGCGCGCGAGTTGATGGAAGCCATCAACACCGACGCCGGCAAGCACAACATCTGGGTGCGTACGCAGGCCAACGCGCCGGCACAACGGCCGTGGTTCAGCGAGACCTCGGGCGAAGGCTCGGGCCAGCTCGCTTCCGGCCGCGTCGCCGTCAATCAGATGAAGACCCTTCCGTATATGTGGAAGTGGAACGAATATAGCGGCTACCTCACGCAAATCTCCGAGATCGCCAGCAAGGCCGACGTCTCGCCGATCGAATTCGCCGACCGTCAGAGCATCCTTCTGCTCAATCCGGGACTGAACGGCCGCTTGCAGGTCACCAACACCATCCGCTGCGCCATCTCGATCTATAACCCCGGCGACGTCGCGCCGGTGCATCTGCATTCGCCGAATGCGAGCCGCACTATCTTGTCCGACAAAGGCGGCTATACCGTCATCGAAGGCGAGCGCGTCACCGCCAATCGCGGCGATCTCATTCTCACGCCGAACGGCACCTGGCACGACCACGGCAACGATTCCGGCGAGCCGGTCGTGTGGATCGACACCCTCGACTGGCCGCTGATGGAATTCCTCGACGCCGCCTGGGTCGATCACGACATGCCGGGCGCGCAGGGCAATACCAATATCCAGGCGATCACCGTCAGCGAAGGCTATTCGCGGCATCTCTATAGCCACGGCGGCATCAAGCCGGTGTTCGTGAATCATCAGCGCGGCGTCGGCCATTCGCCGGCTCCGCTGTTCCACTATCGCGGCGCCGATGTGCAGGACATGTTGCACAGCCTGCGCAAGGAAAAGGGCGATGCCTACGAGGGCATCAAGGTCGATTTCGTCAACCCGGTCACCGGATCGCCGGTGTTCAAGACGCTGAATTATTCGGCGCAGCTTCTGCGCCCCGGCGAGGAAACAGAATTCAAGCGCGAGACCGCCGGCACCTATTACGTCGTGATTGAAGGCACCGGCGCGACCGAGGTTGGCGGCAAGCGCTTCGAATGGGGCCACAACGATCTGTTCGTGGTGCCGAACTTCCTGTGGCGCCGCCACATCAATACCGGCAAGACCGATGCCGTGATCTATTCGGTGTCCGACGCAGCCCTGATGCGCAATATCGGCCAATACTATGCGCAAGGCCGCGCCAAGAACGGCGAAGTAAGCGAGTTGGTGCTGCAATAAAAATTTCGCGCGGCCACGTATCGGCGCGACGAGGCGGCAATCCGCCTAGACCCTGATCTAATTCAACTGAATCAGATCACGGTCTAGATTTTACGTTTGAGCATGATCTTTCGGAAAACCGGTATCCACTTTTCCGGATCATGCTCTAAACCGATCCTGAAATAAAAAGAGCCGGCGGGAATGCCGGCTCTTTCGTTTCAAACGGCAGGGTTGTTACTTCGCCGTGCCGCCATTGTGTTTGCAATCGGATCGGAACTTCTTCCGCTCCTTGCCGTGCAGACCTTTAGCATTGGCTTGGTCGGAGCAGGATTTGGAGATGGCCTTCTTGTCCATACCCCCTGCCGGTGCCGCCGCCGGGGCCGAAGCCGCCGGCGCGGGAGCCGGTGTTGAGGTCTGCGCTAAGGCAGTGCCGGCACCGATGACGAGGGACAACAACGCTGCGCTGATGACGATTTTCATTATTCGATCCTCTTGCGGTCTTTGGTGATGCTTCGTGATGAGCCGATCAGGAATGCTTACGCGCCCTTGAGGCGCTTATTGCACTCGCTGTAGTAACCGCCGCCCTTCTGGATCCACTTCAAGCCGCCATTGCCGTTGCCGGCCTTGTTGGCATGGTATTGATCGAGGCAGGTCAGCATGCGCGCTTTGCCGGCGGAGTCGCTCGAGTATTTGGAGCTGACCGCGCTCGGGAAGACTGCATTGCCGACGGCAACCGGCGCGGCGGAAGGTGCCGGTGCGGGTGCGGGTGCAGCGGCTGGTGCCGAAGCGGTGGACGACGCCGGGGCTGCGGCCGGAGCAGCGGCACCCGCATCGGTGCCGCACTGGGCCTTACGGAAGTCATTCCATTTCATGCCGTTGAGCGAGCCGCCGGTCTTGGCGGCTTTGTATTTTGCGCTGCACTCAGTCATCGTGAGCGCCTGCGCGGAGGTGCCTTGAAAAGCAAGAACGGCAACAACCGCACCTGCACAAAGAGTAAGATTTCGAATGGTCATGGTTGGGCTCCTAGGGTGTTTCCTCACTGTCGAAACAACTCAGGCCAACAAAACTTATGGCCCTTTGCAACCGCTTAGATCGACTGCGACAATTCCTGTTCTGTCGGCACCCGTCCGTCGGGCGTCAATTGGTTGACGACGTCCGGCAAATGCTGGCTCAATCCGGCTAGCAAATCCTCGCGCGACAATCCAGTGTGTGACATCAAGGTGCTGATTTGATCGGCGCCGAGCGCTTTTGCCAGATCGTTCGACGAAATCTCCTGGTTTGGCCCGTGGCCGACCCAGGACTGCGCGGTTTCGCTCTGCCCTGATTGCTGAAGCTGCTTCAGCAGGTCGTTGAGGCCGCCGCTGAGAACGCTTCCCGCGGCTCCGCCAGCCAGCAATCCGCCGAGCCCGCCGCCTTTGAGGACATCGCCGAGACCACCAGCAAGTCCGCCAAGACTGCCGGTAAGTCCACCCAATCCGCCGCCGCCGGTGCTTGGCGCCGCCGGAGCCTGACCGGCCGGCGCGGCACTCGGGCCACTCGTGAAACTTTTCAACGCTTTGTAGGCAAGCAACCCGAGCATCGCCATCATCATCGGCGACATGCCACCGCCACTGCTGCTTCCGGTGCTGGGAGCGCGCGGTCCGCGCGGTCCATTCTGCATTCCGTTGAGAACATCCATCAAACCCATATTCGCCTCCATTGGGGCTGCGTGCCCCATCTTCGCCGGTTTTGGCCAAAGAGTCCCAGGGAAGTGTGGCCAAATTTGCCCAGACCGGCTTACCCGGACCGAGTTTCGGTACGATTCGACGAAAGGCGAATGACGGAACAATGGCGGCGATGCCCTAGCGACGGTAACGCATCACCGTTTTGGCTTGCGATCATGCTTTGGCACTCGCTTTGACTCGTCCTCGGGCGCGTGAGCGTGCGGCTCGCCGATCATATCGCCGCAACCGGCGCGGTTCGCCCAGTATTCCCAGGCGCGCCAGGTCTCGGGCGCATGCGGCCGGTAGCCGGCCGCGCGCGCCGCGATCTCGCCTTTGGAGAGCGGAATAGGCTTACCCACCTGCATGGCCGCCATCTGTATCCGCGCATTACGCGGCAAATAGACCGAGAGCCGCACCACCTCGATGATCGACCGCGCGGCCGAGGCAAAGCCGTGGCCGCGCATCAGCGCGACATTGCCTTTGCCCATGCATTTCGCCAGATCGCGGCCCTGCGCCATGTTGGTGACGAGGAGATTGGTGTCGCCGAATTTCTTGCGGATGTCCCACACCGGCACCTTGCCGCCGATAAAACTGCCGGAATGAATCATCGGCTGCAGCGGCGTCTTGATCAGGCCGAACGGCAGCGTGTCCTCGGCATGCGCATGAACAACCGCCGTGACATCCGGGCGCGCTTCGAAAATCGCCGCATGGATAAAGCGCTCCAGATACGGCTGGCGCTTGTCCTTGACCGGCTCGCCTTGCTGATCGAACTCGATCAGATCATGACGATTGACCAATTCCGGCGCCAGCGAGCGCGACATGAAGAAGTGTTTCGGATTGTCGGGGTGCCGTACGCTGATATGGCCGTAGGCGTCGACAATATCCTCATTGGAGAGAATACGATTGGCAACGACGAGGTCGCGCAAGAGATCGTTAAGCTGGCTCATGTTGGCGCATCCATCCTAAGAATGTTGTCGTTATCGCAAGGCTCAGCCGTAAGTCGGCACGAACAGATCGTCGACTTTGACCGGCTTGTCGATCAAGCCCAAATCCTGCTGGTATTGGATGAGCGCTTCCAGCGTCCGCCGGTTCGGTTCGACGCCGTATGGCCACGGATCGCCGTTGAACACTTCCCAGATGTCGTCGATCTCGCGCATCAAAAACGGCGTCATGTAGCGAACGGCGCGCAGATTGAACAATTTCTCGAGCGCGATCTGCTTCGATTTGACGAAAGCGTCGTACAGGCTTGTGGCGACGAAGGGATAACGCTCGTAGACGCTCCTCTTGATCGCGACGAGGTGCATGATCGGATAGATACCCTTGCGCTTATACAAATCCTTGTCGAGCTCGACGTAGTTCGGGAACAACCGCGCGACGTCGGGATTGGTGCGGATCTCCTCGGGCAGGCTGGTGCCGAGCGTCGCGTCGACCGTGCCGTCGGCAAGAAGCTGGCCCAGCGTCTTTTTGCTCGTGTTGTTCTCGATCGAGATTTTGCGCAGCAGCGGCAGCACGGTCGGGGCGCCGTGCGAGCCCGATGTGTTCATCGCGCTTTGCACCCAATGGATCTTCGAAATATCGACGCCGAATTCGTTCTTCAGCATGCCGTTGATGAAAATGGCCGCCGTCATCGTGTAGAGCGGCACGCCGACGCGCTTGCCTTCGAGGTCCTTGGGCGTCTTGATGCCGGATTTGCGATTGATGGCGATGAAGCCGAGCCGGAACGCGATCGAGGGGAAGACCGGAATGGCGACGAAGGGGCACTCTTTGTTGGCAAAGCGCTGGACGTATTCCGAGCTCGAATATTCCGAGACGTCGAACTCTTCTCCGCCGGACATGCGATCGAAAATCGGCCGCGGCTGATCGATCTGGATAAAGTTCAGATCGATTCCGTCCGGCTGCACCTCGCCGGTATAGAGCGGGAGCATCCGGTCATAGAGCGCGCTCGCAAATGAAAGCTGTAATTTTGGCATAAACGCACCGTCCTCCCATTTTTTGCGGGTTCTGAGTTAGCACGCTGATCCGGGAGCAGGAAGGCCGGCGCGGCACGAACCGCATGCGCTCAGTGCAATATGCCCTCAGTGCAATTCTTTGCGCAAAATCTTGCCGATATTGCTTTTCGGCAATTGCTCGGCGAATTCGATGATGGTCGGCCTTTTATAAGCGGCGAGGCGCTCGCGCAGGAAATGGGCGAGGTCGGCTTTGTCGAGCGCGGGATCGCGCTTGACGACGAAAAGCTTGACCGCTTGCCCGGTGCGCGCATCCGGCACACCGATCACGGCGGCTTCGAGCACGCCCGGATGCTGCACGGCAACGTCCTCGACCTCGTTCGGGAACACCTTGAAGCCGGAGACATTGATCATGTCCTTCTTGCGGTCGAGGAGTTTCAAAAATCCCTGCACGTCGAACGCGCCGATGTCGCCGGTGCGCAGCCATCCGTCGGCGCTGAGAACGCGATCGGTTTCGTCCGGCTGCTGCCAATAGCCCTTCATAATCTGCGGGCCGCGCACCCACACCTCGCCCTCCTCGCCGATTGCGAGGACCTTGCCGGCATCGTCGCGGATCGTCACTTCGGTGGACGGCACCGGCAAACCGACGCTGCCGACTTTCGGCGTGAGAAACGGATTAATGCAAACAACCGGCGAGGCTTCGGTCAGGCCATAGCCTTCGACCACTTGGCTGCCGGTGATTTCGCGCCAGCGCCGCGCCACTTCGCTCTGGATCGCGGCGCCGCCAGCGACCGCGACGCGCAGCGCGCTGAAATCGAGCGCGGCGAATTCGGGCGTATTGGTCAGCGCGTTGAACAGCGTATTGACGCCCGACATCCACGTGATCTTGGCGCCGGCCATGACGCGGATGAGGCGGCGCAGATCGCGCGGGTCGGGAATGAGGTAGTTCAATCCGCCCAGCATCGCGAAGGACAACAGGTTCGCAGTGAGCGAAAAGATATGATAGAGCGGCAGCGGCGTCAGCACGCGCTCGTGCTCGATATCGACGCCCGCACCGGTCCAGGCGTAGCACTGCAACGTGTTCGCAACCAGATTGCGATGCGTCAGCATCGCGCCTTTCGGTAAACCGGTCGTGCCGCCGGTATATTGCAGCAAGGCGACATCGCTCGCGCGCGGCTCGGCGTCGCGATATGTCTCGCTCGGCGCGCGGTCGCACGCGTCTTGCAGCATCGTAAATGTCTCGAACTGCCAAGCCGGCACCGCGTGCGCGATATAGGAATTCGCGAAATTGAACGCCCAGCGTTTGAGCATCGGCACGAAATCGCCGAGCCGCGCCACGACGACGTGGCGGATTTTGGTGTCGGCGATAATCTGCTGCAGCTTGTGCGCAAAATTCTCCATAATCACGATGACGCTCGCGCCGGAATCGGCGAGCTGGTGTTGCAGCTCGCGCGGCATGTAGAGCGGATTGACGTTGACGACCGTGAGCCCGGCGCGCAGCGCGCCGAGAAACGTCACCGGGTATGCAAGCATGTTCGGCAACATGATCGCGACGCGGTCGCCGGGCTGGCAGCCCGCCTCCTCGATCAGGAACCCCGCGAAATCGCGGCTGTCGCGATCCCATTCCGCGAAGCTCATTCGGGCGCTGAGGCATTCGAACGCCGGACGCTCGGCGTGCTGCCGGCAGGCATCGAGCAGCATGGCGGTCAGCGATCGATGGATATCGGGGTTGATGCTCTTGGGCACGCCCGGCGGATATGAGGCGAACCAGATCGGCTCTGCCGCTTCAGCTTTAGTCGGCGCTGGTTCGCCCTGCGTCACGAGCGTCATGACAGATTCATGGGACTGATTCCTCAGCACCAATTCTATCATTGAACGCAAACGGCGTAACAAGGGGCGTCACAAAAGTGCGGGCCAAGTCTCCAAAGCTGTTTCACGAAAATATCGGGTCGGTTACGGCTGTGGCCTCCAATCCGTCCCGTCACTCTTCATTCTGGGCGAACAGTTGCTTGCCCATGCCGTTGAAGCGCGCTTTTTGATCGTCGCTCAGTGAGTCGTAGAAATCTGATAGCGCGGGCCGCACGGCCTGAACCGCCTGCAACAGCGCATTCAGGCGCTTGCCGACTGCCGCAAGCCGCTCCGGCGGCGTCGCCGGCAATTCGCTCGGGCACGCGGCCTTGATCGTGTCGGAGGCTTGCGAAGCGGCGGATTGCAGCGCAACGAGTTTTGCCCGCTGCGCGTCGTTCGGCCTGACGACGCGATCGACCTGATCAGTCGGCCACGCCATGACGCTCGCGTTGCATTGCGCCTGCGGATTTTGCGCATTCTGGCTTTGCTGCGCTTGTGCGTGTTTCGGCGCGGGCGGCGCGATGCCGTTGAAGCGCGCCTTCTGCTCGTCGGAGAGCGAGTTATAGAACTTGTCGAGCGGCGGGCTGACGATATTCACCGCATCGGCCAGCGCTTGCAGCCGCTGCTGCATCGCGCCGAGACGCGCCGTTGGCGTGAACGAGACCGTTGTTGGGCAATGCGATTTGACCTCGTCGCTCGCTTTCACGAGCGCATTGCCGAGGTCGTCGAGGAGAGCGCCTTGTTGCTGCGTTGGCTGCACCGCCGCCTGGATCTGATCAATCGGCCATCCGGTGACCTCGGCGGCCTCATCGCTGCAGCTTTGCGCCATGCTTTGGGTGAGCGTTGCCATCCTTGCCGGCGCGCTCGGCCCCTGCACGTAATCGTCGTAGCTGTAGGGCGAGAAAATGGCCGAGTAGACGTCGCCATAGCCATAGGCCCAGAACGGATCGACGTCATAATAGTCGTCAGGCCACAATGCGTAATAGAAAAAGTCACTATACGCGTAGGGCCAAAACAACGGGCCGATCCAGCCGAGATGATGATGCGGATGCCAGCCGCGATTCCAGAACGGCCGGAATGCCGGATCGCCCGCCAACCGTCGGTGCGCCGCAAAGGATCGCGGATCGGCGTGGAACGCCACCGCCCGCGCAGCTGGATGCGCGCCGGCGACGAGCGGATGCGCGGTCGTCGCCAGTGAATGAACCGCCGACGGCGTGACATGCGATGGCGTTACGTGCGCGTGGCGAATGCTGCTGTTATTCACACGATTGAAATGAGAGACACTGGCGGCGTGCGCGTGAAAAGCCGGCCGGGAAAAACGCGCTACGTGAGGCGCGGAGAAATGCGCGCGCGCGGCACTGAAATGTGGCGCAGCGGCACGAGCATTGAAATGTGGTGCGGCGCTGAAATGTGGTGCAGCGCTGAAATGCGGCGCGCCACCACCAACACGCGCTCCTCCTCCGCCGCCGCCGCCGCCGCCACCGAAATGGCCTGCGCCTCCACCACCCGGATGACCGCCGCCACCGCCGGGATGTCCACCGCCGCCTCCGCCGCCTGGTTTTGCGGCCAGAGCCGTGCCGGCGGCCGCGCATAACATCAAACTGATGACGCCAGCGCTCGCCGCCATCTTCCAAACAGCGATACGGGTCGCGCTCTTACGAATTGCGATACTTTTGCCACTCTTGCGCATTGACATTATCTATCCTCGCTAGCGCACAGCCAACGCGATATCGCCCCGCCCGTTCCACCACCTCCGCGACTGTGATGCTGCAACGCACTGTCGCCGGAATATCACATGGCTCGGCGTAACGGCGCGTTGCGGCTCGGCTTGGCAGCTCGCGGTTGATCTTCATCCATGCGTGGGGCATGGTTATGGCAGCGCGGTTTTGCGTCTGGTCGCGTATCTTTGGGGGCTTACAGCAACGGGTTTACGGACAGTGCGTGCGTTGGCCCATGCTGGTGTGCTTCGGGGTAGTTGGGTGCGACGCAGAGTTCATTCATCCGCGAAAGCCTGCGAGCCTGCTTCGGTATTGATCCTCGGTTCGATCCTTGGACTGGCGCTGGCAAGCTGCGCCATCGGCCCGGAATATGCGCGCGAGCCGGCGCCGGTACCGACCGAATACAAAGAGACCAAGGGCTGGAAGGTCGCCAATCCAAGCGACGACGTCGCCCGCGGCGATTGGTGGACGGTCTATAGGGACCGCGCGCTCGATACGCTCCTGCCGCAAGTCGAGATTTCCAATCAGACTGTCGCGGCTTCCGCTGCGGCCTATGAACAGGCGCGCGCCCTCATCCGGGAGGCGCAATCATCTTTATTTCCGACAGCGACCGCGGGCTACAATGTCACGAGCACGCGGACCGGATCGCTGGCCGGTAGCGGTGGCGGCACAAGCAGCAGCGGGTTCGGAGTAGGATCCCGCGGCACGACTTATTCGACGATTTACACTGCGCCGCTTAACGGCGCCTGGGATCTCGACGTCTGGGGCAAAATCCGCCGGCAGGTCGAAAGCAACACAGCCGCCGCGCAAGCGAGCGCCGCCGATCTCGACAACGCCAAGCTCTCGGCGCAAGCCGCGCTCGCCACCGCCTATTTCAACCTTCGCACCGCGGATTCGCTGATCGATCTGCTGACCCGCACGGTCGCGGAATACAAAAAAAACTACACCATCGTGAACAATCAATTCAAAGCCGGTTACGCCGTAACGGAAGGCGACGTCGCCACCGCCGACGCGCAGATCGCGACCACGCAGGCGCAGCTTCTCAACGCGCATGTTCAGCGCGCGCAATTCGAGCACGCAATCGCCGTGCTGATCGGACGACCGCCCGCCGAACTCGGCGTCGCGCGCCGCAATCTCGGCGGCGGCATTCCAAGAACGCCGGTGACGTTCCCCTCGACGCTCCTTGAAAGGCGTCCCGACATCGCCGCCGCGGAGCGGACGATGCAACAGCAGAACGCGCTGATCGGCGCCGCCGAGGCCGCGTGGTTTCCCGACGTCTCGCTCTCTGCGATGCTCGAATATATCGGGCCCGTGCCGTTGCCTTTCAGTCTCGCCCGTTCGATCGCATCGGCGGGCGCGAGCGCGACACAGACCGTGTTCAACGGCGGCTTGACGTCGGCGCAGGTCGACGCCGCACGCGCGGTCTATTGGCAAAGCGTTGCCACCTATCGGCAAACAGTGCTTACCGGTTTTCAGCAAGTCGAGGACCAGCTCGCGGCGATTCACTTTCTTTCACTGCAGCTCGCGCAAGAACGTCGAGCGGTTGCGGATGAGCGCAAGGCGGTGGATGTGTTCTTGAATCAATTTCAAGCCGGCACCGTGGCATTCACCACCGTCGTCGTCGCCGAAGTCCAGTTGCTCGCCGACGAGGAGGCCGAATTGACGGCGCGGCAGAATCTGTTCCTCGCCAGCGTCAGTCTGATCGAGGCGCTCGGCGGCGGCTGGGATTTGACGCTGCTGCCGACGCCGGTTCAGCTGCAAAAAGGCTTCTCGTTCTTGCCGAAATACGAATCGCAGCCTTCACCCTATGGGTCGATTCCAAGCGACGTGTTGGTTCCGCCGCCGCTTAGTCCGCCGCCGGGAACTGAACCGGCATCGCAACCGGGATCACAATAAGGCCGAGATTTGGGCTGGCGCCGCCTCTATTTGCCGGCCCTGTATACCTTCAAGCTGTTGATTCGCCAGCCGATTCCAGAGACACTCGGCGCATGAGCATGAGCCGCAACAACGGCTTGTCCGATCGCTGCCGTAACAGGCCACCGATAGTCTCGCGCGCGCCGTCATTAGCGAATATTCATTAGGCGAGCGGTGCTGACGCCATCTATAAATCGCGAAATAAGTCGAGAATTCCGGGATCTTTGACGCCCATCATGGACGAACGAACGCGCAGAACAGATGACGATTTGGCGCCGGCTCTTCGCCGCACGGCGGACCCGATCGTAAAAACGCGATCCCGTTGGAAATTCCGCGTTGGTCTTGGCGTGATCGCGATCCTGCTCGCGTTCGCCGTCTTTCAGACGGTGCGCTGGGTGCGAGCTCCCTCTCCGGCCGGCGGACGATCTCCGCAAGGCGGAGTGCAAACAGTCGGCGCCGCCACTGTCACGCTCGGCAATATCCGCGTCGTCGTCAATGCGCTCGGTACCGTCACGCCGCTCGCGACCGTCACCGTTCAATCTCAGATCAATGGTTATCTGACGCAAGTCGCATTCACCGAAGGACAGATGGTCGAGAAGGGCGATTTTCTGGCGCAAATCGATCAGCGGCCCTACGAGATCCTGAAAGAGCAAGACGAAGGCCAGCTTGCGCACGATCAAGGGCTGCTGGCCCAAGCGCAACTGGATCTCAAGCGCTACCAAACGCTCGCCGCGCAGAACTCGATCGCACGGCAGCAGGCCGAAGATCAGGTCTTCATCGTGCAGCAATACGAAGGCTCCGTGAAACAGGATCAGGGCCTGGTCGATGCGCAGGCGCTGAACATCGCCTATTGCCACATCGTTTCACCGGTAGCCGGTCGTGTCGGCCTGCGCCTGGTCGACCCCGGAAATTACGTGCAGGCGACAAGCAGCACCGGCATCGCCGTCATCACGCAGCTCCATCCCATCACGGTCATCTTTACATTGCCCGAAGACGATCTTCCGGAGATCCTACCGCAATTGAATGCCGGCACCGAGCTTCCCGTCACCGCTTATGATCGCGCCAATCTCCGCCAGCTCGCCACCGGCAAAGTATCGGCGGTCGACAATCAGATCGATACCACGACCGGCACCGTGAAAATTCGTGCGCAATTCGACAATGCCGACAACGCGCTGTTCCCGAACCAGTTCGTCAATGCGCGGCTTCTGATCAAGACGCTGGAAAACGCGGTCACGGTGCCAACCTCGGCGATCCTGCGCGGCTCACCCGGCGCTTATGTTTATGTCATAAATGCCGACGACACGGTTTCGGTGCGGCAGATCACGACCAGCGCGGTCGACGGCAACGTCACCGCCGTCACGTCAGGGCTCACAGCGGGCGAGCGCGTTGTGATCGACGGCACCGACCGTTTGCGCGACGGCTTGAAAGTCACCGTCGCGGCGGATCAGGCCGCGGCACCGGGCGGCGCGGGCGCCGGGCAGCGCGGCCAACATAGCGGAGGCCAGCGTTCGCCGTCTCCGCCGCCGGGCGGCGGTCAGTAACGCGGCGGTGAGTAACGCGCCTTGCCAGTGAGACGAATTATCCGACACGGCAGTGAAACGGTGCGATGAACGTTTCGGAACCCTTCATTCTGCGCCCTGTCGGAACGTCGCTGTTGATGGCGGCGATCATGCTGTCCGGACTGGTCGCCTACACCTTCCTGCCGCTGTCGACCTTGCCCGAGGTCGATTATCCGACCATCCAGGTGCGGACGCTTTATCCCGGCGCCAGCCCGGAAGTGATGACGTCGTCGGTCACGGCGCCGCTCGAACGGCAATTCGGCCAGATGCCGGGACTGAACCAGATGACCTCGGCAAGCTCGGCCGGCGCGTCGGTCATCACGCTGCAATTCAGCCTCGACCTTAGTCTCGACGTCGCCGAACAGGAGGTGCAGGCCGCGATCAACGCGGCGGGCAATCTCCTGCCGTCCGATCTGCCGGCGCCGCCGATCTACAACAAGGTCAATCCGGCCGACGCGCCGATCCTGACGCTTGCGGTGACGTCGAAAACCCTGCCGCTCACCGAGATCGAAGACGACAGCGAAACCAGGCTTGCGCAAAAAATGTCGCAACTGACCGGCGTCGGACTGGTCAGCGTCAGCGGCGGCCAACGGCCCGCCGTGCGCATCCAGGTCAATCCGCAATCGCTCGCCGCCTATGGGATCAATGTCGATGACGTGCGCACCACGCTGGGCAATCTCAACGTCAATACACCGAAGGGCAATTTCGACGGCCCAACGCAAGCGCTGACCATCAATGCTAACGATCAAGTCACCAGCGCCGATCAGTATCGCACCCTCATCGTCGCCTATCGCAGCGGCTCGCCGGTGCGGCTGTCGGATGTCGCCACCATCGTCAGCGGCCCGGAGAACACCAAGCTCGCCGCCTGGGCGAACCTGACGCCGGCCATCATCGTCAATGTGCAGCGCCAGCCCGGCGCCAACATCATTCAGGTGGTCGACCGCATCAACGCGCTGTTGCCGCAACTGCGGGCCACCTTGCCCAGCGCGCTCGACATCGCCATTCTGGGCGATCGTACCGTGACGATCCGCGCGTCGGTCTCCGACGTGGAGTTCGAACTGGCGCTCGCGGTGGTGCTGGTCGTGCTGGTGATCTTCGTCTTCCTGCGCACGCTGCCCGGCACCATCATTCCGAGCCTGTCGGTGCCACTGTCGCTCGTCGGCACATTCGGGGCGATGTATCTCCTCGGCTTCAGCCTCGACAATCTGTCGCTGATGGCGCTCACCATCGCAACGGGCTTCGTCGTCGACGACGCCATCGTCATGATCGAGAACATCGCGCGTTATGTGGAAGAGGGCATGGAGCCGCTCGAAGCGGCGCTGCGCGGCTCGCGGCAGATCGGCTTCACCATCATTTCGCTGACGATCTCGCTGCTCGCGGTGCTGATACCGCTGTTGTTCATGGGCGACGTCGTCGGCCGGCTGTTCCACGAATTCTCGATCACGCTCGCCGTCACCATCGTCATATCCGCCGTGGTCTCGCTAACGCTGGTGCCGATGATGTGCGCCAAGTTGATCCGGCATCATCCCGACACAGAGCGCACCGGCTTTGACCTCACGGCCGAACGCGCTTTCAACGCGGTCATCGAGCGTTACGGCCAAGCGCTGAACTGGGTGCTGAACCGCCAACCGGCGACGCTTCTGGTCGCCGTCGTCACGCTCGCGCTCACGATCCTGCTCTATATCTGGATCCCCAAAGGCTTCTTCCCGGTGCAGGACACCGGAATGATCCAAGCCATATCGGAGGCGTCGCAGAGCGTTTCCTACGAGACCATGGCGAATCTGCAAAACCAGCTCGCCGAGGCGATCCTGAAAGATCCCGACGTCGAGAACCTGAGCTCGTTCATCGGCGTCGACGGCACCAACCAAACGCTCAACACCGGCCGCTTCCTGATCACGCTCAAGCCGCACGATACCCGCAACCTGAACGCCACTCAGATCATCCGCCGCTTGGAGAGCGAAGTCTCCAATGTCGCCGGCATCACGCTCTATATGCAGCCGGCGCAGGATCTGACGATCGACTCCACGATCAGCCGCGCGCCCTATCATTTCGTTCTTGAGGACGCCAATCCCACGGAATTTACGACATGGGTGCCGCGCCTGGTGCAGCAATTAAGTCGGTTGCCGCAACTCACCGACGTAGCGAGCGATCTCCAGCAGCAGGGACTGGCGGTCAATCTCGTGATCGACCGGGCTACCGCGAGCCGCTTCGGCATCACGCCGGCGACCATCGACAACGCGCTCTACGACGCATTCGGCCAGCGCATCGTTTCGACGATCTATACGCAGTCGAACCAGTACCGCGTCATTCTGGAAATCGATCCGAAGCTGCAGCAATCGCTGACCGGGCTGACCTCGCTCTATCTGCCGTCATCGTCGTCATCGACCAACGGACAGGTGCCGCTGACAGCCATCGCGCATATCGACCAGCAAGCAAGCCCGCTGCTGATCACCCATTTCGGCCAATTCCCGGCGACGACGGTCTCGTTCAACACCGCGCCCGGCTATTCGCTCGACTCGGCAATCGCCGCGATCCAGCAAGCCGAGACCGCCGTCGGCCTTCCCGTCAGCTTCATCACCGCGTTTCAAGGCACCGCCGCCGCGTTTCAATCCTCACTGACCAACGAGATATTCCTGATCATCGCCGCCGTGGTCGCGATGTATATCGTGCTCGGCGTCCTCTATGAGAGTTTCGTGCATCCGATCACGATCCTGTCGACTTTGCCGTCGGCGGGCGTCGGCGCGCTCTTGTCGTTGATGCTGCTGCACTACGATCTCGATATCATCGCCATCATCGGCATCATTCTCCTGATCGGCATCGTCAAGAAGAACGCGATCATGATGATCGACTTCGCGCTCGAAGCGGAGCGCGCCGAAGGCCTCGCGCCGCGTGAAGCGATCTATCAAGCCTGCCTGTTGCGCTTCCGCCCGATCATGATGACGACGATGGCCGCGATACTCGGCGCGCTGCCGTTGCTCCTTGGCACCGGTACCGGCTCCGAACTGCGCCAGCCGCTCGGGCTTGCAATTATCGGCGGCTTGATCGTCAGCCAGATGCTGACGCTGTTCACCACACCCGTGATCTATCTCTATTTCGACCGGCTTGCGGTGCGGCTGACCGGCAGCCGGCCGGCGAATCCGCTTGCACCTAGGACGCCGCCATCGCCGGGGGCACCGGCGGAATGAACATTTCCTCGCCCTTCATCAGCAGGCCGGTGGCGACAACACTGCTCACGCTCGGCATCGCGCTGGCGGGCGTTCTCGCCTTCTGGAAATTGCCGGTCGCGCCGCTGCCGCAGGTCGATTTTCCGACAATCTCGGTCAGCGCCCAGCTTCCCGGCGCCAGCCCCACAACCGTCGCGACCAGCGTCGCCAGTCCGCTCGAGCGCCATCTCGGCCAGATCGCCGATGTCTCGGAGATGACCTCGCAAAGCGGCATCGGCCAAACCCGCATCACGCTGCAATTCGGATTGAACCGCAGCATTGACGGCGCGGCGCGCGACGTGCAGGCCGCCATCGTCGCCGCCCGCGCCGACCTGCCGGCAAGCCTGCGAAGCAATCCGACCTATCGCAAGGTCAATCCGGCCGACGCGCCCATCCTCATTCTGGCGATGACGTCGAAGACCCTGACGCAGGGTCAGATGTACGACGCCGCGAGCAACGTGCTGGCGCAGCAGCTCTCGCAGATCAGCGGCATCGGGCAGGTCATTATCGGCGGCTCGGCGTTGCCCGCGGTTCGCGTCGAGCTCAATCCGCAGGCCATGTTCAAATACGGCATCGGCCTTGAAGACGTGCGCGCGGCCTTGGCGTCGGCGAATGCCAACAGCCCAAAGGGCACGATCGACGATAGCGGCCGCCGCTACCAAATCTACACCAACGACCAGTCGACCAAGGCCGCTGATTACGCCCCGCTGGTCATCGCCTATCGCAACGGCGCAGCGGTTTTGTTGTCCGACGTCGCGAATGTCCAAGATTCGGTTGAGGACGTGCGCAATCTCGGATTGTCCAACGGTCAGCCCTCGGTGCTGATCATTCTGTTCCGCCAGCCCGGCGCCAATATCATCGAAACCATCGACGCGGTAAAGGCGCAGTTGCCGCATCTGGAAGCGGCGATGCCGGCCGACGTCAATGTCAACATCGCCATCGATCGCAGCACCACGATCCGTCAATCGCTGCACGACACGGAAGTCACCCTGGTGATTGCCATCGCACTGGTGACGGTCGTCGTCTATTTCTTTTTGCGCAACATCAGCGCCACCATCATTCCCTCGGTCGCGGTGCCGGTTTCGATCCTGGGCACATTCGGCGCGATGTATCTGCTCGGCTACAGTCTCGACATCCTGTCGCTGATGGCGCTGACGATCGCCACCGGATTCGTCGTCGACGACGCCATTGTCGTGCTCGAAAACGTCTCGCGTCACCTCGAAGCCGGAATGCCGCGCTTGCAGGCGGCGCTGCTTGGCGCGCGCGAGGTCGGCTTCACCGTGCTGTCGATCAGCCTGTCCTTGATCGCCGTGTTCCTTCCGATCCTGCTGATGGGCGGCATTATCGGGCGGCTGTTTCGCGAATTCACGCTGACACTGTCATTGGCGATCATCATCTCGCTCGCCATATCGCTCACCACGACGCCGATGATGTGCGCGCTGTTCCTGCGCGGCTCGCGGACACGAGTGGGAAGGAGCCACAGCGGCCTGTTCGACAAAGCGCTTGTCGGCTACGGGCGCTCACTGAGCTGGGCGTTGCAACATAGCCGTATTGTTCTGGCGATTTTCTTCGGCGCCATCTTCTTGAATATCGTCTTATTTATCGTCGTGCCGAAGGGGTTTTTTCCCGAGCAAGACACCGGCCGTCTGATCGGCTCGCTGCAAGCCGATCAAAGCGTCTCGTTTCAGCTCATGACGCAGAAGCTGCGCCAGATGACGGCGATCGTGCAGGAAGACCCGGCGGTCGAAAATGTCGTCGGCTATACCGGCGTCGGCAGCGGCGGCGGCTTCGGGCAGATCAATACCGGTTCGGTCTTCGTCTCGTTGAAACCGCTGGGCGAACGACCGTCGATGGACCAGGTGATCGCGCGGCTCCGCCCGAAACTCGCCAAGGTTCCGGGTGGACGGCTGTTTCTGTTCGGGGTCCAGGACGTCCGCGCCGGCGGCCGGCAAAGCAATGCCCAATACCAGTTCACGCTGCAATCCGACGATGCGGACGAACTCTTCAAATGGACGCCGCTCCTTGTGCGGCAGCTTGAGAACAGCAAGATTATGGCCGACGTCAGCTCGGATCAGCAGCAACGGGGACTGGAGTCCGATCTCGTCATCGACCGCGACACCGCGTCTCGCCTCGGCGTCACGCCGGCGCAGATCGACAACACGCTGTACGACGCGTTCGGCCAGCGTCAGGTGTCCGTCATCTATAGCGCGATCAATCAGTATCACGTCGTCATGGAGATCGATCCGCGCTACACCCAATTTCCGGCATCGCTCAGCGAAATCTACGTGGCGACATCGGGCGGCGGAGCGCCAGGGACGGCGCAATCGAATGCGCCGGGCGGCACGGTGACCGCGGTCAAGACATCCGGCAGTTCGGCCGCATCGACAACTGACGCAGCAGCCACCGCCAACAACAATTCAGCGCGCAACGCCGCCATCAACGCACTCGCCAATACCGGCAAGGGCTCGACGTCCTCCGGCGCCGCCGTATCGACCGCGCGGGAGACCATGATCCCGCTCGCGGCAGTGAGCCATTACAATGCCGGCAACGCGCCGTTGTCCGTCAATCATCAGGGCCTGTTTGTCGCCTCCACCATCTCTTTCAACTTGCAGCCGGGCGCGGCGCTCGGCGACGCGGCGAAGGAAATCGACGATGCGATGCGCAAGATCCGCGTGCCGGTCGCGATCCACGGCAGCTTTGCCGGCACGGCGCAGGTGTTCCAGCAGTCGCTCGACAACGAGAAGATCCTGATCGCGACCGCGATTGCCGCCGTCTACATTCTGCTCGGCGTGCTGTATGAGAGTTATATCCACCCGATCACGATCCTCTCGACGCTGCCTTCGGCCGGCGTCGGCGCGATCCTGGCGCTGATGTTGTTCCACACTGAATTCGACATTATCGGACTGATTGGCGTCATTCTGCTCATCGGCATCGTCAAGAAGAACGCGATCATGATGATCGATTTCGCCATCGAGGCGAAACGCGCAGGCAATTTGAATTCGCACGACGCCATTTATCAGGCCTGCGTCATGCGCTTCCGCCCGATCATGATGACAACGACCGCCGCGATCCTCGGCGCCGTCCCGCTCGCGGTGAGTTTCGGCAACGGCGGCGAAATTCGTCGCCCGCTCGGCATCTCGATCGTCGGCGGGCTTTTGATCAGCCAACTGCTGACGCTCTACACCACGCCGGTGCTTTATCTCTATCTGGACCGGCTCGGCCTATGGTCGCTGCGGACGCGGCAACGCCTCCTGCCGCGCCTGTTCGGGGCGCCGTCGGCGGGTTAGGCAGTTTCGGAATTGATCAGCGAATATAAAGAGGCCTGCGCGCATAGCAGCACGGCTCAGGCCCCGATTGCTGAAATGGTCCGAGCAAAACCCGCAGCCGGTGAATGTCGGCGCGCGCCGCGAGAATTTGCGGGCCTTTCACGGCTTCGTCGACATCCGGATTGGCTTCGAGGTGATTGATCATCTTGACGTCGTGATAGATGGCGTCGCGGATGCACCAATAACACTGCGCGTCAGGTTGCCAGAAATCCCCTGCCCTCGCCGGCGTTGCGGCACAGACTAATGCAAGAAGGCCGCACAACGAGAGAAATCGTCGCATAATCGCGCTCCAGAGCCATGCCGGCTTCATCGGTACAGCAGACACGCCGGATGATAGCGAAAGAACTCCGCGGGAGGAAATCCCTACGGACTCTCTTGGGCAGCTTAAGCCCCAACAGTCGCGATCTGCTGCTCCGTCGCAATCTCGTGCAACAGCGTCCGCAATTCCTTGGCGCGTTTGACGCCGAATGCCGTTTCGAACTGCGCTTGCGCCTCCTGCCAGCTCTTGAGCGCAGAGCGAAAGCGGGAGGCGCCCTCGCCGGTCAAGCGCACTTCCTTGCTGCGGCGGTCGGACTGTCCCGGCCCAATCGCGATGAGCCCGTCGCGCTGCAAGGGTAATAGATTGCGGCCGAGCGTCGTGCGATCCGTAACCAGCTCGGCGGCAAGCGCATTGATCGTCATCGCGCCGTTGCGTTGCAGCCTTGCAAGAATCGAATACTGCGTCGTGCGCAGCCCGCTCGGCGCCAGGAATTGATCATAGAATTGAGAGACATGGCGGGCGGCTTGGCGCAACGCCAGGCAGTTGCATCCGGCAGGATTGATCCATTCCGACGTCATTCTATCCCTACGAGTCCGCCTGAAGTCCTTTTGCGCCCTTGCCAACGGGTATAGGCGTATATACACCTATATTCACCGGCCTTCAATAAGACGACTCGTGCAAAATCCGGGGGGACCGAATGTCCATACCCAGCGCCACGGCTTCCGAGGCAACGCCGGCCGCAATGGCCGCCAAACCGCCTGAGGCGCCACGTTATGACCCGCGAACGCGCGCCCTCATCGAAGGCCCGATCGCGGCGACCCTGATCCGTCTCGCCGCGCCGAACATTGTGGTGATGCTGGCGCAGACCTCGGTCGGGCTGGTCGAGACTTATTTCATCGGCAAGCTCGGCACCGATCCCCTCGCCGGCGTCGCGCTCGCCTTTCCCGTCGTGATGCTGATGCAGATGATGTCGGCCGGCGCGATGGGTGGCGGCATGTCGTCCGCGATTGCGCGCGCGCTCGGCGCCGGACGGCGCAACGACGCCAATGCCTTGGCGCTGCATGCGCTGGTCATCGCGCTGATCTTTGGTCTCACGTTCACGGTCGCGCTTCTTCTCGGCGGGCCATGGCTCTACGCGACGATGGGCGGCAGCGGCGCGTCGCTCGCGGCGGCGACGACCTATTCCAACGTCATCTTCACCGGCGCAATCCTGGTTTGGTTGTTCAATTCGCTCGCCAATGTAATCCGCGGCACCGGCAATATATTGGTCCCCGCGCTTGTCACCGTCATCGGCGTGGTCGTGCTGATTCCGCTGTCGCCGTGTCTCATCTTCGGCCTCGGACCGTTTCCGAAACTCGGCGTCGCCGGCGGCGCAGTCGCCGTGCTGCTCTACTACGCGGCGGGAAGCGTCGTCCTCGCCGCTTATCTGCGCTCGGGACGAAGCGTCGTTCGTCTGACATTGAGCGGTGTCCGGCTGCGCTGGCCGTTGTTCGCCGACATCCTTCGCGTCGGCGCGGTCGCGGCTTTGATCACGGTGCAGACCAATCTCACGATCGCCATCGCCACCGGTCTGGTCGGTGCCTTCGGCCCAGCCGCCATTGCCGGTTACGGCACCGGTTCGCGCCTTGAATATCTGCTCATCCCGCTTGTGTTCGGATTGGGTGGCCCGCTTGTCGCCATGGTCGGCACCAATATCGGCGCGCATCGTACCGACCGCGCCTTGCGCGTCGCCTGGATCGGCGCCGCCATCGCCGCCGGCATGTGCGAGATCATCGGCTTCTGCGCCGCCATAGAACCGCGCGCCTGGCTGTCGCTGTTCGGCACCGAGCCTGAAATGATCGACGCCGGATCGCGTTATCTACACGCGGTCGGACCGGTCTACGGCCTGTTCGGTCTCGGCATGGCGCTCTACTTCGCGTCGCAAGGCGCCGGCCGGCTCCTTTGGACATTTCTCGCCAATATGGCGCGCCTCCTCATCGCGGCCGTCGGCGGTTATTTTGCCCTGCGCTTAACCGGTAATTTGACGGCCGTATTCATTGCCTTGGCGGTTGCGCTTTCGGCTTTCGGCCTGATCAATGCGGCTGCGGTGGCCTCGGGCGTGTGGTTTGATAAGTCCGACAAGTCTTCTGTGCCCAAGCTTTCAGTGTCAAAGCCTTCCGCGTCAGGAGCAATTGCAAAATGACCGAGCGCTATCTGGAAGATTTCGCCGCCGGCCAGAGTTTCAGTACCGGTCGCCTGCGCGTCGACAAGGAACAGATTTTCGCTTTTGCCAAGCAATTCGATCCGCAGCCCTTCCACACCGACGAACAGGCCGCGCTGAAATCTCCCTTTCAGGGGCTGGCGGCGAGCGGCTGGCACACCGCGGCGCTGACCATGCGGCTCATGGTCGACGGCGAGTTCAAGCCGGCCGGCGGCATTCTCGGCGTCGGCTTCGACGAATTGAGCTGGCCGCGCGCGGTCCGGCCTGGCGACGAACTGCATGCCAAGAGCGAAATCTTGGAGGTGCGGCCGTCCAAATCACGTCCCGACCGCGGATTGATCAGAGTGCGCACGACGACATTCAACCAAAACGGCGAACCGGTGATGATCTTCACCGGCAATCTCTTGGTGCCGCGCCGCATCGCCGTGGCGGCTAACACATAAAATCCTGGAGGAGTGTTTGATGCGTATTCTGGTGGTCGGCGCAGGCTCGATCGGCGGCTATTTCGGCGGCAGGCTCAAGGCGGCCGGCCGCGACGTGACGTTCCTGGTGCGCGCGCGGCGCGCAGCGCTTCTGCAGAAAACCGGCCTCATCATCCGCAGCACCCTCGGCGACGTCGATTTACCTTCGCCGCCGACTGTAACGGCCGAAACTCTACGCGAGCCCTACAATCTGGTCCTGCTCAGTTGCAAAGCTTACGACCTGCCCTCCGCGATCGACGCGTTCGCCCCCGCAGTTGGACCGAACACAGCGATCCTGCCCTTGCTCAACGGCATGGGCCACATGGACGCTCTGGGCGCGCGTTTCGGCGCCGGCGCCGTCCTCGGCGGCCAGTGCCTGATCTCGACGACGCTCGATGCCGATAGCAGAATTCTTCATCTCAACAACACACACCTGCTCTCATTCGGCGAGCAGGACGGCGCAAAGTCGTCGCGCGCTCAAGCGATCCTGGCGGCGCTGTCCGGCGCCGGCTTTGACGCCAATCTCAGCCCGGCGATTTTACAGGAGATGTGGGAGAAGTGGGCATTCATCACGACGGGCGCCGGCATAACCTGCCTGATGCGGGCGGCGTTCGGCGACATCGTCGCGGCGGGCGCGGTCAATCTAACGACGGAAATGTATGACGAGTGTTGCACCATCGCGACGGCGAATGGCTTTGCGCCGTCGAAAGCGACGATCGAGCGAAGCCTCTCGATGTTCACGGCGCCCGGCTCCACGATTTCCGCTTCGATGCTCCGCGACATCGAGCGTGGCGCGCCGATCGAGGCCGATCATGTCGTCGGCGATTTGCTGCGCCGTGGCGAGAAAGCACCCGGCAACCGCGCATTGCTTCGCATCGCCTATGCGCATCTCAAGGCTTACGAAGCACGGCGGAAGCGGGAAAAAGCAGCAGCACCGGCAGCCTAGTGGAACTTTCGGCACGCAGTGCCTATTATTCTGCGGAAATAGAGGGAGCCACATGGCCAAGATCACTTATCGCATTGTCGAACACGACGGCGGCTGGGCTTACCAGGTCAACGGCGTATTCTCCGAAACCTTCCCAACCCACGACAAAGCCAGAGCCGCGGCGCAACGCGTGGCGCAGGAGCAGCACGTGCCCGGCGAAACACGCGCCATTTCGTGGGAGGACAAGGGCGGCAAGTGGCACGAAGAACTAGCGCGCGGCGACGATCGGCCGGAGACCGAAGTCGAGGGGTGAGAGCAACCGAGCAACAGCAATGCGCATTGAAGCCCTAACGGGTTGGACCAGCGAACAAAAGCATGTCGTCGCAGCCACCTTCCTGGGCTGGACGCTCGATGCGTTCGACTTCTTCCTCCTGGTGTTCGTGCTCAAGGACATCGCGCACGAATTCAATACCGACATCGAGAACGTCACCTTCGCCATCTTGCTGACTTTGGCGATGCGGCCGATCGGCGCCTACATTTTCGGCCGCGCCGCCGATCACTTCGGGCGTCGGCCGACTTTGATGGTGGACGTGCTTCTTTACGCCTTTATTGAGTTCCTCTCGGGTTTCGCGCCGAACCTGACGGCGCTCTTGGTGCTGCGGGCGATTTTCGGCATCGCCATGGGCGGCGAATGGGGCGTCGGCGCGTCGCTGACCATGGAATCCATACCGCCGCACGCGCGCGGCTTCGTGTCCGGCCTGCTGCAATCGGGCTATCCGGCAGGATATTTTCTTGCCTCGATCGTTTACGGCCTGTTGTTCCAGTATATCGGCTGGCGCGGCATGTTCATGATCGGCGTGATCCCCGCGCTCCTCGTCTTCTATATCCGCCGCCACGTTCCGGAATCGCCAAGCTGGAAACCGGCCACCTCTAGCGCCAGCACGCTGGCGATCGTGAAATCGCACTGGCAACTCGGCATCTACGCCGTGCTGCTGATGACGGCTTTCAATTTCTTCAGCCATGGCACGCAGGATCTCTATCCGACCTTCTTGCAGGTCCAGCACAACATGTCGCCGCATGAAGTCGGCCTGATCGCCGTCATTTACAATATCGGCGCCATTATCGGCGGTTTGACGTTCGGCTCGATGTCAGAGCGGTTCGGCAGACGGCGTATGATCATCATTGCCGCTCTTCTTTCGTTGCTGGTTCTGCCGCTCTGGGCGTTCGCGGCCAGCGCCGTGTGGCTCGCAGTCGGCGCTTTCCTGATGCAGGTGACGGTGCAAGGCGCATGGGGCGTCATCCCGGCCCATTTGAATGAATTGTCGCCCGACAACGCCCGCGGCACGTTTCCGGGTTTCGTTTATCAACTCGGCAATCTCATCGCGTCGGTCAACGCGACGCTGCAAGCCGGGATTGCCGGCTATTACGGCGGCGATTACGCCTTCGCGCTTGCTGTGGTCGCCGGCACGGTCGCTGTCGTGATCGCGATCCTTACTGCCGTCGGGACCGAGGCGAAAGGTGTGGTGTTCGGGACAGGCGCGGCGGACGCCGCGAGCAAGGCCGGTCTCGGCAAGATTAGTCCCGCGGTGTGACGGCGCGCCAGGCCTCGCTGTTATCGGTGTTTTCGAAAGCGCGTGGCTCATCTGCGTCGCGCCGCGATTCAAACTACCGAAAGCCGAAGTCATACTTGCCGAGGATTGCAGCAACAGGAGGCGATGATGTCTCAGACGGTGGCCGAAATACTGATCGGCGTGCTCGAACAGATCGGCGTCAAACATATTTTCGGGCTGATCGGAGACTCGCTTAATCCCCTCACCGATGCCGTTCGCCGCAGCAAAATCGAATGGATCGGCGTCCGCCATGAAGAAGGCGCAGCGCTCGCGGCTGCCGGCCAAGCCAAGCTCACCGGCCGCCTCGGAGTTTGCGCCGGAACGACGGGACCCGGCAGCACGCATCTTGTCGCCGGGCTCTACGAAGCGGGCGGCGACCACGCGCCCGTCCTCGCGCTCTCCGGTGACATGCCGCGCAAGATGCAAGGCACCGACTACATCCAGACGACCGAGCCCAATCTCCTGTTCCGCGACGTCTCGCTCTATACCGGGACCATTTCCACTCCCGCCCAAGCGCCGGCCGTGATCCACCAGGCGATAGCCGCCGCCTATGCAGGCCGCGGCGTCGCCCATTTGACATTGCCGCAAGATGTCATTCAAGCGAAGGCCGAAGGCAATGTGTCCAGCCTCGCGATCCTGAAGCCGCGCCCGGAAATCATCGCAAGCGAAACGGATATCGCGGAGATCGCCCGCCGCATCGGCGACGCCGGCAGTGTCGTCATCATGTGCGGTGCCGGGTGCCACGGCGCCGCCGAAGAACTACGCGCGCTTTCCGATCGGCTCAAAGCGCCGCTCATCCATTCCGTCAAAGGCAAGGACATCATGCCTTACGACGAGCCGCGCTGGATGGGCGGCATCGGCATGATCGGCACCAAGGCAGTCTACAACGCCGTCATGCATTGCGATCTGCTCTTGATGCTCGGCACGGATTATCCGTATTCGGAGTTCCTGCCGCGCAAAGGCGCCGTCATCCAAGTCGACGACCGGGCGCGCGTGCTCGGCCGCCGCGCGCCGACCGCCCTCGGCGCCGTCGGTTCGGTGCGCCCGACAATCAAATTGCTGCTCGACCGGATCAAGGCCAAGAGCGACACGAAATTCTGGGATCGCGTGACCGCGGAGCGCGAGAAATGGGATGAAATGCTGGACAAGCAATCCGATCCGGCGCGCAGCAAGGACCGCATTCATCCGCAGGCCGTGGCACGAGCCGTCAGCGACCTCGCCGCGCGCGATGCCGTGTTCGTATTCGACACTGGCCTCAATACGCTGTGGTCAGCCAATTGGATACGGCAAAGCGGATCGCAGCGTATCATCGGCTCGTTCAACAATGCGGCGGTCGGGACCGCGCTCGGTCAGGCCAATGGCATTCAAGCGCTCGACCGCTCACGGCAGGTCATCGCACTGTGCGGCGACGGCGGCTTCAATATGCTGATGTGCGAATTCCTCACCGCCGTGCATCACAAACTGCCGGTCAAAGCCGTCGTCTATAACAATTCCGCGTTTGGACTAATTACGCTGGAAGCTGAATCCATCGGCCTGGCACCCTACAAGGAGGGTATTACATTTCCCAATCCGGATTATTCCGCGCTGGCGCGGGCCTGCGGCGGCACGGGCTTCAAGGCGGAGAAGCCCGGCGAATTACGCGATGCGATCGACAAGGCGCTCAAGACCGAAGGCCCGGCCATCGTCGATTGCGTCGTGGCGGCGGACGAGATGCCCAACTTCCCGCATCTCGAGCTCGACAAGATCGGCAACTACGCCATCGCAAAGATCAAGGAAGCAGTGCTGGCCGTAACCGGGTGACGGAACGCCGCGAAGACGCTATGGAATCGGCCGGTCTGCGGATATCTTGTCCATCCGCTGGGGAATTCCGGATCCGATGGATAATAAGTCTCCGCGCATCGTCAAAACTGCCTTGGTCGAAACTGCGTTGAGCGGCTACGAGCTGCTCAACAATCCTGTCCTCAATAAAGGCACCGCCTTCACCGACGCCGAGCGCGATGCGTTCGACCTGCTCGGGCTATTGCCGCCGCATGTCGCCGAGCTCGACTATCAAGTGATGCGCAGGCTCGATGCATTCCGCGGCCTTGGCCGTGATATCCAGAAATACGTGTTTCTGCGCGGCTTGCAGGACACCAACGAGACGCTGTTCTACGCGCTCCTGACCCGCAACATCGAAGAGATGATGCCGATTGTCTATACACCGACGGTCGGGCTGGGCTGCCAATTGTTCAGCCATATTTTCCGCAAGCCGCGCGGCCTGTTCCTCAGCATCCCGCACAAAGATTCCATCCGCCGCATTCTGGCTCATCCGCGCTACGACGGCGTACGCGCGATCGTCGTCAGCGACGGCGAGCGCATTCTCGGGCTTGGCGACCAGGGCGCAGGCGGCATGGGCATTCCGATCGGGAAGCTCTCGCTCTATACCGCGTGCGCGGGGCTGCATCCGGCGACGACGCTGCCGATCATTCTCGACGTCGGCACCGACAACACCGAACACCTGACCGATCCGCTTTATATCGGCTGGCAACACGCGCGCGTGCGCGGCGCCGAGTATGACGAGTTGGTCGAGATATTCGTCAGCGCGGTGCGCGAGCGCTGGCCGCATGTCCTCCTGCACTGGGAGGATTTCGCCATCGGCAACGCCAACCGGCTTCTGGCGCGCTACCGCGACGAATGTTGCACCTTCAATGACGACATTCAGGGCACCGCCGCTATCGCTGTCGGCACGCTGCTCAGCGCCATCAACGTCACCGGCACGCCGTTGCGCGAGCAGCGCGTTGCCGTGCTCGGCGCGGGGTCCGCCGGCACCGGCATTTGCGCCTTGATCGCTCGCGCCATGGTCGATGCCGGCTTGAGCGAAGCCGAGGCGCATTTCCGCTTCTATCTGGTCGATCGCGACGGCTTGCTGGTCCAGGGCATGAACGGGCTGCAGTCGTTTCAGGCGCCGTTTGCGCAGAGCCGCGAACGTATCGCCTCCTGGCAACGCATGGCGGACGGCCATATCGGCCTCGCCGAAGTCGTCAGCAACGCGCATCCGACCGTGCTCATCGGCACATCCGGACAGGCGCACGCTTTCCATGAAGCCGTCGTGCGCGAGATGGCCGCGCACGTGCAGCGGCCGGTGATCTTTCCGCTGTCAAACCCGACCGAACGCAGCGAAGCAACACCAGCCGACATTGATGCCTGGACCGATGGCCGCGCCGTGATCGGCACCGGAAGCCCCTTCCCGCCGATCGAACGCAACGGCAAGACGTTTCGCATTGACCAGACCAACAATGCGTATGTCTATCCGGGCATCGGTCTCGGCGCGATCACCGTGAAGGCGCGACGCATTTCCGACGCGATGTTCCTCGCCGCAGCCCGCACGATCGCCGAATTCTCGCCGGCCAAACGCGATCCGCAGGCCAATTTGTTGCCGCCCTTGGTCGAGATCCGAGACCTGACCTTCCACGTCGCGCGCGCGGTCGCCAAGCAGGCGCAAGCCGAAAACCTCGCCGACCCCACATCGCAAGCCCTGTCGGACGAGGCCGTCGCCGCCGCGATCAAAGGCATCATGTGGGAGCCGGTTTACGCGACCTATCGGCGCCGTTGACATATTCAACGCTCATCGGGCGTGCGCCGGCTGCGTCGGCCGAGCAAAATGTGAATAACAAGGAGTGCGGGAAAGATGAGACCGACGGCGATATGCACGTCGCTGATCCAAGCGCGGAACGTATCCGACCCCGCGTAATAAAGCCCGAACGCGGTTACGACGAGCAGGAAATTCGATGTCGCCATCACGGCGCCGGTGAGCCGGTTCCGCCGGCCCCGCCAAGCGCGCTGAATGTGTATGGGAATAAGAGCGCCCAACACGACAAGCATCACCATCGCCATTCCGCCGTGGATCACGAGCATATTGGCCGATGCGGCCTGCCAGAACTCACCGTTCTGCGAATCTTTCCGGGCGTCGGCGATCAGCCAGACGGCGCCGGTCACGAACAGCGTCGCGAAAGCCGCGTAAAGCCCCCAACGCAATCGATCGTCAAGCCGCAAGGCGGACGGCATCTTGCCAGTCCGGCGTAATCCGGACCTCCCCAGATTCCAGCACCAAGAGCGCACTTGCCCGATAGTGCCGCAGCAATTCTGTCGCCGCTTCGCCGGCGATCATGACGACTTTCGTCAACGCATCGGCGATCATGCAGGATGGCGCACGAACTGTCGCGCCGGCAACATCGCTCACCGGTCTTCGCGTGTTTGGATCAAAAACAGCACTTGCGCCCGTGCGTGCGGAGTGATGCGGATCGAAGGTGCGACCGCTCGACGCCAATGCCGCGTCGGTTATCTGAACCACACAAAGCAGCTGGCGCGCATTTTTGGGATTGCGGATATGGACCAATTCAGCATGCCGCCCGAAAACGGCAAGGTCACCGCCGGCGTTGACAAGGCCGCGGACGACGCCCCGGCCGCGGAGAACGTCGATCGCGCGATCGACGGCAAAGCCCTTGGCGATGCCGCCTAAGTCGATTTTGACACCGGAATGCCGATAGCGCACGCAGCGGTCGCCAAGCAGTTCGATGGCATTTGCGGCAATCGCCGATTCCGCACTCGGATCAAGCGCGGTCGGATCGGAATTGTTCGCGTCGCGGGGCAAAAAACCACAATTCTGCAGCAACGGCGCGACCGTTACATCGAATAGGCCGGCTGAACGCCGATGAAGCTCGAGCGCCGCTTCGAGAACCTGATACGTCCATGCATTGACGGAGACAGCGCCGACAAACGCCTCGCGATTGATGTGGCTCACGTCGCTCTGCCTATCGTGGAAACTCATCAGCCGATGCACTTGCGCGACGGCGCCGAACGCCTCATCGACGGCTTCTTGCAGATCGCAGGTGGCCGCGCCCGACGCAACGATCTCGACGAAAGTGCCGAGCAGCGGCTGCGCTCGGCGAATGCTATCGGAGACTTCCATAAGCGGCCAACACTCTCTTGACGCCTTCGGTGACGTGCAGCGACGACAAAGTAGCGCCGGAAATATTGCGAATATCGCTACCCACTTTCAGCGGACTGGCGCTTGTTTTTCCGATGAACTGCGCGAGCCAGCTTGGGCTCCTGACCTCGTCACCGTAAGATTCGCGGTATTGCAGGATGTCGACGCGGCGGACGCGTCCACCCTCGATAGACACCGCATAATCGATATAGAGATGTTTCCCGATCACATGATCGAGGACGAAAATGCCGCCATTGCTCGCCTTCCAGACGCGACCGGCTTGGACTTCAGTTAAATGTGCCGACGGAAATGCAGCTTTTTGAGCATCTTCGACGGAAAGATATTGGACCGCATAGGCCGGCCCGCTCACTGAAATCATCACCGCGGCCGGCGCAGTCCACCGAATCCATCCACTCATCTTGTTCGTGTCTCCGTGGCTGTTCGTTCTACCCGCATGCTGATCCGCGGCGCTAGAAGAAAAATCCGACGCCGCCCAATACGGAATCCGATTGCGCCCCGGCAGCAGTACGATTGATAACTTTCTGGTAAGTCGCCTTGAGCACAAGATTTGGCGAAGGAAACACTGCTACGCCCGCGGAATGAAACTGCATCTGCCCGGCGCCGGTCGGCATGTTGGGGTCGGTGCCGGCGAATCCGCCAGTTTGCAGGTTCTGATATGTATACCGATAAAAGGGCACAGCTTCCCACTCGCTATGCAGGATCGTGCCGAGCGGTATGTGATAAGCTGCCTCGCCGGAATAGCCATACATGGATTTGCCGACATTGTTGGTCGGATCGCTGTCATTGTTGGCGCGCAAGTCGGCCGGATTGCCGAACGTTGCATAGACGCCTTCGCCACGAAATTCCCAGCCGGTATTGGGCACCCGATAACGGAACTCGGCGTCGAACATCGCAAGGCTCGATGAGCCCAAAAGGTTGCCTAGGTCGTCATGCGCGCCGCGCGGCGTGGTGTTGGGCGTGTAATATGAGCTGACGCTCCATGCCAGTCCGGGAATCGATGCCGGCTCCATGAAGTCGAGCCTGCCGGAGACTGCAAACGAGTTGGAGAGCTGGCTAAAGCTACCAAGCGGCGGATTGGAAAATGTCAGCCCGTTGAGGCCGTCGATGCCGGGGAAATACGCGGCTCCCCCGGCCGTGCAAGGCACCGTGCCACTCCCCGGCGGGACGGTATTGGCAGCGGTGCGACAGTCGAACGAGTCACCAAAATCCTCTTGGGCGGCACTGAGCATCACCTGATATTTCACGCCGTCCGCGATCGTGCCGTAGATGCTGGTCGCGGGCACCTTCCAGGTCGACGGGATCAGGCCGTTATAGAGTTCCGGCCGGAAGACGCTGTAGAACTCGGTCGGTTCGTGATGCTGGTTGATGTAGCCGATCGGCACTAGATCGATACCGGGCGCCCGCCAGTTGATCGGATCGGAGATTTTGAAATCGACCCATAGCTGCTCGATCTCGGCGGTACCGTGCAGCTTGTCGTCATTGTCGAAGCCCGGGCCCGCGTGTTCGAACTCGATCTCGGCATTAAAGATGATGTTGTCGGTAATGGCATAGGTCGGCAGCAGCACGAGGCGGCGAGCGGCGTCGGACCCGTTCTGCCATTGACCGCCGGCGGCCGGATTCTGCATTGCTCCGAATTGAACTTCGCCATAGGCGCCGATGGCGAGACCAGGCACCGGCGAAGCGGCCAAGCCGAGGATTGCCTTGTCGCCGGGTTGCGCGGCGGCTGCCGGCTTTGCGGCAGCGCTAGACTGACCCGCATTCGGCGGCGGTCCCGACCCGCCGTCCGCGGCGGCATCAGGCGTAGCGGCGGCCTGATTGGTCTTGGCCGACTTGGCCCCCGGCTTGTTGTCCGAAGCGACCGCGGGCGCGTTTAGATTCGACGGTATGGACGCGCTTGGGCTCGACGATGATGATTTCTTTGGCCCGAGCTGCCCTTCGAGCACTTTGATGCGCTGCTCCATCGCATCGAGCTTCTTGAGCAGCACCTGTTCCGAAACATCGCTGGCCGCCGGCGTTATCGAAGCGACGTCGCTGTTGCCTGCCAGCGCCCGGTCAAACATTCCCAGAGGCGCCAACGTAGCGGCCAGCACGGCAAAGCAAAATCGCGCATGACTGAACGGCCGTTGGCATACGTTCACGTTTGCCGGCATGGCTTGTCCCTCCTTGTCCGCCGCGAAAATATTGATTGGGATGTCGTAGAAACTACCTGGTGTATTCTGTATAGAAACGAAGTAATTCTTTGCGTCAAGAAAAATTCAAATATTAGAACGAGTTAAAACTAAGATTACTACGTTTAATTAGAATAATAACAATGTGGAATACTTTGGAATCGGTAAAAGGAAGGGCGTAACGACGCGGGCGCCGTTTCATCCGAACGGACGGACTACTTGCTCTTTAATCGTGGATGGCGGTCGCGCGGGTTGCTAAGCCACGCGCACCTGCGCCAGAAAGCGCTCGACTTCAGCCCGCAGCTTGCCGGATTTTGCCGCAAGCTCGCTGCCGGCGTCCAGCACCGCCTTGGCGACCTGGCCGGTTTTGCTCGCGGCGTCGGAAACCTGCACGACGCTCGCTGAAACCTCGCGCGTGCGCTCAGCCGCCGCACTGGCGCTCTTGGCGATCTCCTTGCTGACGGCGTCCTGCTGTTGCACCGCCACGGAGATTTCGTTGGCGTTTTCGTCGAGATGCCCGATCGTTCCGGCGATCGCCTGCATGGCCTGGACCACGCTCGTCGTCGTGCCCTCGATCGAGGAAATCTGCTGCGTAATATCGCCCGTCGCCTTCTCGGTCTGCGAGGCCAGCGTCTTCACCTCTTGGGCGACGACGGCAAAGCCGCGACCGGCGGGACCGGCGCGCGCGGCTTCGATCGTCGCATTGAGCGCCAAGAGATTGGTCTGCGCCGCGACTTCGCGGATGAGATTGCTGACGCTGCTGATCTGCCCGACCGTAGCGGCGAGCCGTTCCACCGTCGCGATGATCAGCTTGGCTTCGTCCGTTGCGCTGCGGGCTATTTCAGCAGACTCCCGCGCCTGATTGGAGATCTGCTCGACGGATTGCGCGATCTCCTCCGCCGCCATGGCGACGCTGTTGACGTTCGTCGTCGCCTGCTCGGAAGCGGTTGCGGTCGCATCCGCCTGGCTTTGATTGTGATTGGCGGCCTCCGCCATGATCTGCGCGCAATGGTCCATCGTCTTCGAAGCGCCGTCGAGCGCGCCGACAATGTCATTCACCGCGTGCTCGAAATTCCTGGTAGCTGCTTCGATCTGCTGGCGGCGCAATTCTGATTCTCGCGCGCGATCGATCTCACCTTGGCGCGCGGACGTCACATCTTCAATCGCCTGGCGAAATACGAGCAACGCCTCGGCCATGCCGGCAATCTCGTCGTGACCGCCGACCGGGACCGGGACATTCAATTCACCGGCGGCGATTCGGCGCATAGCGCCGCCGAGCGTCGTCAGGCGGCCCACAATGCTGCGCCCGACATAAAGCCAAGCGATCAAACCCGCGGCCGCAAGTGCTGCGAGGCTTAATACGACCAGAATGATCCGGCAGAGCCATAATTGCCAAAGCGCGCGGGCCGAAAGATCGTTGGCCGTCGCACCCTGTTTACTGATGAAGCTTTCCACCGCGGTGCGCAGCCTCGTGGCCTCGGCGAGCGCCGCCGTGTACAATCCTTGAGTCTTCTCTTCGCCTTTCAGCTCGTTTATCCGCTGCACAATAATGCCGAAGTCGCCACCGAGAGCCGCGAGCTTCCCGTAGAGCCCGGCGATCTTGTTGTTCTGCTCGGAATCCGGAAGCGCCTTGAGGTTGTTGGCGATATCACGTTCGGCTGAGCTAATGAGATCGCGGATCGGCGGCAGCCCGGAGACATCGGTCACCATGGAAGCTTCAATCAGCAAGCCGGCGAGCTGATTGGCATCGGCCTTGATTTCGAGAAGACGCCGCAACGACTCGATCGACTGGTTGAGTGTCGCCTTATCGGTTTCGTCCTTCGTCATCAGATCGAAATTGGCATCGTCGATGATCGGCGTAATGGCAACGAGCAGATTTTCGTGGGCATTGCGCACGGCGACCGCGAGCGCGCGCCTTTGATCCGAAATCCTGATGCGGTCGGCAACGGCTTCCTTCAGGGCGTTCAGCCGTTCGTCCATCGTCGCCTTCGCCGCGGCAATCTCGCCGCCTTCGCTCGAATCAAGCGCGTGCAGATGTTCGATCCGCGCCTGCAAGTCACGCGATTGCGCGGCGATATCCGCGGCAATCTCAGCCCTATGGGCCTCGTCCTCGACCGCAATCAAACGCGGCGCCAAGGCAGTCAGGCGGCTCGTCTCCTCGGACAATCGAAACGACTCGACGGTCGCCGGCATGCTGCGAGAGACAATCTCGTTGAGCGTTTTGGCGGTGTCCGTCGAGACGAATAATACGACGACAGAGCAGATCACCGTCATGGCGGCGGCGAGCGCGAAAGCAAGATAAAGACGCGACCGGATCGTCCTCAGCCACGAGAACTGGAAAGGCCCGCCGCGCACACGGCCGAGACCCGATCCGATAGCCGATGGAGCTGCGTGGTCCGTCACTGACCTGCCATCCCGACGAGGCGATCGACAGGCTTGAACGTGCCGTCCGCTTGCAAGATCGTGAAGAACACCTGATCGGAGCCCTGATTTTTCGTGGGCCCATAAGTCAGCTTGACGCCGCCGAAGTCGAACGGCGCAGTGGCGATGGCGTCGAGCAGTTTCTCTCGCGTCGGCTCGCCATCGACCCGCTTAAGCGCCTCGACTACGAGCCGGCCAACCAGATAACCTTCGAGCGAAACGAAGCCGGGCTTTAAACTCGCATCCTCGGCTGTAAGCGCGCTTTGATAAGCCGCCACCACCGGCAACGATTTATCCCACGGGCTTGGAACCACTTGGCTGATAATGACGCCAGTGCCGTCGCTTCCGAGCTCCTTGGCGAGCGAGTCCGATCCCACGAACGAGATGGCGACGAACTGCGCGTTCAGCTTGACCTGATGCGCAAGCTTGATGAACGCGGCGACCGGCTTATAGGGCCCGACCGTCACTACGGCTTCCGGCTGGGCCTTCATAATATCGAGCAACGCCGACTTCACCGCTGTGGTGTTGCGCTTGAAATTACCGAACGCGACAAGCGACAGATTGCGCTTGGCCATCGCGCGCTGCACGCCTTCGAGGCCGGCAAGGCCGAACGCGTCGTCCTGATACAGGATCGCGATCTTTGTTATTCCGAGATCTTTGGTCAGATGCTCGATCCACGCCTCGGTCTCCTCGTAATAAGAGGCACGAACATTGACGACGTAGCGGTTGTAGGGATCGCGCAAAAACTGACCGCCGGTGAAAGGGCCGATGAAAGGGACCTTCGCCGCGGTCGCTATCGGCTGGCTCGCGCGCGACGTCGGCGTGCCCACCGCCCCGACCATGGCGAAGACTTTGTCTTGCTCGATGATCTCTTTGGTCGCACCGATCGTCTTTTCCGGCTCATAGCCGTCATCGAGCGATTGCAATTCGAGCGTGCGGCCGAAAATGCCGCCATGGCGATTAGCCTCGTTGAAGGCCGCCAAAATGCCTTGACGCATGCCCTCGCCCAAATCTTTTGCCGGCCCTGACAGTGCCGCGACTTGGCCGAACAGTATCTTGTGATCTGAGACGCCGTCTTCGGCGCGCACTGCTTTACCGAGGAGAACGAAAGAAAGGCCGGCGAAAAGCGCAAGCGCAATGCGAAGCTGACTGCTGGCCATTGGCGCTTCCTTTACTGCCTTTATGCAAGCCGTCGACCGCGCCCTTCTTGTTGTTCTTGCCGTACGCGTTGTCGTATACAGTTTGTGCAATTCATAGTTAAGAGGTTGTTAAAGAGTGCGGTAAACAGCCGTGGAATGCCCAATATTTTTGCGGCGAAATACGAGAGAGATTCAATTCTAGGCGGCGCGGTCGGCGATCGATCGGCCCAAAAGCATGGCTCGCACCGCCCCCAGCACGGCTTCGACGGCCGGGCGGCGATAGGCCCATTTCGGATCGAGCACGGGCGGATAGACGACCATCGTCGCATTGGCTTCGAAAAACAGAATGTCGCCCTTCGGATTTACGGCGAAATCCACGCCGCCGTAATCGAGCGCGAGCGCCGCGCGGATCGCTTCAAGCCCGGCCATGGCGGTTTGTCCGATCGTGCCGGCCATATCGGTCAGGAATTCTTTGTCCTTCGCGCGGTTTTCCTGGGAACTCGCCATGTCGGCGGTGAAATAATGGACCTTCCAATCGTGCGCGATCGCGAGATGCAGCGGATATAAAGCGCCGTCGACAAACATCACGCGATACTTGCGAAACATCCCGTCACTGTCGCGCGCGTCCAGCCGCTCGATCAGCCACACATCGTCGCCGGGAAAATCTTTTACGGCTGCGGCAAGCCGCTCAGGCGTTTCGACATGAGCGAAATGACGGCCGGTGTGAAATCCCGGTGCGCGAACGAGGAGCGGAAAGACAAAGCCATTCGCGGCGATCGTTGTCGCCGCATCGGGCCTTAAAAGAATATGCTTCGGCAACGTCGCCATGCGTGGCACGACGACGTTTGGCAATCCACGCAGGCGTTCGACATTCGCGGCGCGTCCGGTCTTGAGCACGTGCGCCGGTTGATTGATGACTGGTCGCGTCGGCCGCGCCAGCACTGAACACGCCGCCTCCAATCCTTCGCGGCATAGATCCGCGTCACCGATGCTGTTGAAAACTAGATCGTGCGGCGGCAGCGCCACGTTCGGATCGGCATATTCGCTCACCAGGACCGTGGTTTGGAACTCGCGATCGTCGAGCAGCGAACTCGTTGGAATGTTGCCGCCCGCCGCCGATACGAGAAGCAGTACCGATTTGGGCGTGCCCTCGCCCCGATACGGCAGCACTGTCAAAGAGTGGTTCTTGAAACCCTTGTCGCGATGCGTCTTGGCGCCAACTGCATCGCCCAGTGCGGCCAACAGATTGCCCATGCCGCGGTGCGCATGAATATGGCTGGGATCGATTTTCAACGTCGCATCGAAGTGCTCCCGCGCGGCCGCTTGTTCGCCGGTAAGGAACAAAAGATTGGCAAGATTGACGTGGCCATCGGGGTTGTCCGGATGATGCCGCACCGCTTCGCTGAACAGCGAGCGCGCGGCCTCGCGGTATCCGGCATTGAGCACGAGCGTGCCGAAATCGTTCAGCGCGGCGAAGTCGGCCGGCTTGCGGCGGATGAGTTCCAGGTATTCGCGTTTGGCGTCCTCGAACCGGCCCTGTTCGCGTAACAAGCCGGCGCGTTCGGCGCGCGCCTCGATGGCGTCCGGGTCGTGCTCCAGCACGCGATCAAGCTGTTGCAGGCGCAAATTTCGGCCAGCGCCGGGCGAGCTCTCGGTCACGACAGTTGAAGCCCTTGTTCCTGCGTCGCGAATCAATGTTCCCTGCCGTGGATCATAGGCCGAAGCGGAAGCAAAAATCGAAGTGACGGAACGAGGCCCAGAAACCGCGCAGTCTCCGCTCGATCCCTCCGATTGGGATGCTTTTCGCCGCGATGCGCATGCGCTCTTGGATCGACTGGTTTCGCAGCTCCAGCACGCCGATGCAGGCCCGGTTTGGACGCCGATGCCCGACGACGTGAAGCGCCAATTGACGAAGCCGCCGCCGCGCGAGCCGCGCGGCGTGCATGAAGTGAGTGCCGAACTCGCCGAACTGATCCTGCCTTATGGCACCGGGAACACGCATCCGCGGTTCTGGGGCTGGGTTCATGGCAGCGGCACAGCGGGCGGCATGCTCGCCGAAATGGCCGCAGCAGCGATGAACGCCAATTGCGGCGGCCGTGATCACGGCGCCATTCACGTCGAAAAATGCGTCATCGATTGGATGGCGCAATGGTTTGATTTTCCAAAAAAAGCCGCCGGCGGATTGCTCGTCACCGGCAGCTCGATGGCGAACCTGCTTGGACTTGCCGCCGCGCGCAACCGCGCCATTAAAAATGTGCGGCGCGATGGCCTCAACGGCGCGCGTCTCACCGGCTATGTGTCGAGCGAAGCCCATTCCTGCGTGACGAAGGCGTTTGAGGTGCTCGGGCTTGGCCGCGACGCGCTGCGCCATATCTGCACCGATGAAAACTTCGCCATGGATATCGATCGGCTGCGTGCCGAGGTGAAGCAAGACCGCGCCGACGACCTGCAGCCGTTCTGCGTCATCGCGACGGCGGGAACCGTCAATACCGGCGCCAGCGACGACATTGCAGCACTTGCCGATTTCTGCCGCGGCGAGGATCTGTGGCTCCACGTCGATGGTGCATTCGGCGCGCTCACTATTCTCTGTCCGCAATTGGCGCCGCGGCTCGCCGGCATCGCGCAAGCCGACTCGCTCGCCTTCGATTTTCATAAATGGCTGCATGTCCCTTACGACGCCGGTTGTCTGTTGGTGCGCGACGAAGCAACGCTCCTGAAAACATTTGCGGACCGCGCGCCCTATCTCGCGAGCGACGCGGCGCTTGCCGGCGGCGAAGTCTGGCCGTGCGATCTCGGTCTTGAGCTTTCGCGCGGCTTCCGCGCTCTCAAAGTGTGGTTCACCATCCAAGAGCACGGCACGCGCGTGCTCGGCGAGGCGATTGCGCGAAACTGCGCGCAGGCGCAAAGCCTGGCGGCACAGATCGCGAACCGGCCGCTGCTGCGCTTGATGGCGCCGGTGCCGCTGCAGATCGTCTGCTGCCGTTACGAACCGCCGGGACTGGACGCAAAAGCCGCGGACGCCCTCAATGCCGAACTTGTCGCCACGTTGCAGCGGCGCGGCATCGCCGCGCCTTCGACCTGCCGGATCGGCGGGCGGCTTTGCATCCGCGTCAACATTACCAATCACCGCACCAGCGATGCCGACCTGACCATATTGGTGCAGGCGATCGACGCGATCGGCGCCGAGCTTGCGGCCGCGGCGAATATGCCGTCGAGGCGCGCCGCGTCCTAAAGCGCCTGCCGGTCACTTGTTAAAACATTATTAACCATAAAAACGCACGATAAGACGGGGCGAACCGCAACCGAAGGCCCGTCATGGCAGACAACAACACCGGCAACAGCGCAATCACTTTGGGCGATCCGGTGCCGTGGTTCAGCGCTTCGCTCATCGGCGACGGCGCCTTCAATCTCCAAGTCGCGGCCGGCCGTTGGGTCGTGCTCAGCTTTCTCGGCTCGCCCGACAATCCGAAAGCCAAGGAAGAACTGGCCAAGCTCCTCCACGACGCGCAGCTGTTTCACGAAGATCGCGTCGTGTTTTATGGCGTCTTCACCGCGCCGCCGAGCGATCCGTCCTATTATATCGCGCTCAACACTTTCGCGATCTCGTTCGTCGCCGACTATGACGGTGCCATCAGCCGCGCCTTCGGCGCTTCCGATATGCCGCGCACCATCGTGCTCGATCCGATGCTCCGCGCGGTCGCCGACATTCCGTGGGATTTCCCGGCCGGACATGCCAAGACCATACGCAATGTGCTCGCCGGCTTGCCGCAGGTCGACGATTGCGCCGGCGTGCCGCTCACCGCGCCCGTGCTGATCGTGCCGCGCGTCCTTGATTTCCAGCTCTGCGACTTCCTCGTTGAGTTCTACGACAAGCTCGGCGGCAATGATTCCGGATTTCTGCTCGACAAGGCCGGCCAGACATCGACCGTCGTCGATTACCGGCTCAAGCGCCGCAACGATCTGAGCGTCGTGCATCCGCAGGTGCGCGACGCCATCCGCAGCCAGGTCGTGCGCCGCCTTCTCCCCGCGATCGACCGGTTCTTCCAGTTCCAGGCGACGCGGATGGATCGCTATATCGTCGCCTGCTACGACAGCGCCATCGGCGGCCATTTCTATCGGCATCGCGACAATGTGAATGCTGGCGCGCAGCACCGCCGCTTCGCCATCACCATCAACCTCAACGGCGACTACGACGGTTGCGACCTCACCTTCCCCGAGTTCGGCAGCCGCACCTATCGCGCGCCGCACGGCGGCGCCATCGTCTTCTCCTGCGGCGCGCTGCATCAGGTCACGCCCGTGACGCGCGGCAAGCGCTATGCCTTTTTGGCATTCCTCTATGGCGAAGCCGACGCGAGGCTGCGCGAACTCAACAATGCCCACATTGCGCAGAGCGAATTCCGTTATAGCGGCGGCGACTCGGACCGCCTGTTTCCCGGACTCGAGCGCGTGCCTGAAGAGACCCAAGAGTCTGAACGCCCGCCGGAACGCCGCGCCGGCTAGCGGCGAGCGCGGAAACGCGACGCCCAATTCCACCTTGCCAATGTCATTCCCGCCGCTAAACTCATTGCGGGATGGAGTCCCCCTGTAACCGCCGATGAGGCTGATGACTCCTACTGGACGCTTGGCGTCGGTAGGAGTTTGCCTTGGCACTCCCACTGTCTCCAAGTTTGAACTCTCTGGAGCGCGCGCTCTGACGCGGGCGTGCACACGTTTTCGCCATGGAGCGACGGGAATCTGGGGCGACTTGGAAGATTGAGCAGGAGACTTACGGATGACCGGCGTTTGGGCACTTGCCGCATTGTGGATAGGCCTCGCTTTGGTGGCGAGCCTGTTGTCGATTTGGTTCCGCATCTCGACGGCTTTGTCCGAAATCGTCGTCGGCACGATCGCCCAGCTCATCATCGGCGCTGCAATCGGTTCCGCCGTACTCGGAACCGACGAATCCTGGATCAAATTTCTTTCCGGCATCGGAGCGATCGTCCTGACATTCCTCGCCGGCGCAGAACTCGATCCGGTGGTTTTCAGGCTCAAGTGGAAAGAGGCCGCCGCTGTCGGGTTCGTGAGTTTCTTATTTCCATTTCTGGGCTGCGCGGCAGCGGCACACTATTTGTTGGGGTGGCAGGTCATGCCCAGTTGGCTCGCCGGCGTCGCCATGTCGACCACTTCGGTGGCTGTCGTCTATGCTGTCATGATCGAATTCGGCTTCAACACCACCGAGTACGGTAAAACGATCCTGGCCGCCTGCTTTGTCACCGACGTCGGAACCGTGGTCGCGCTCGGCCTCATCTTCGCGCCTTTTACGGTGAAGACCCTGATTTTTCTCGGCGTCGGCGCGGTGGTCTTTGTGATTCTGCCGTGGCTCACGCCGCGCTTCTTTCGCATGTATGGCGGCCGCCCTTCGGAACTGGAGACGAAGTTTCTGCTGCTCTGCCTGCTCGGAATGGGAGCGCTTGCAGCCTGGGCCGACAGCGAAGCCGTGCTTCCAGCCTATCTCATAGGAATGGTGCTTGCCGGAACGGTCGGCAAGGACCACGCGCTTGTCAGGCGACTGCGCACATTGACGTTTGGATTACTGACGCCGTTCTATTTCATTCGTGCCGGTTCCTTTGTCTCCATACCGGCGCTGATAGCCGCCCCGGCTGCGTTCATTTTCTTTCTCATCGTCAAGATCGGCACAAAGATCGCAGGCGTTTATCCGGTAACGAAATTCTTCGGATCGCCGAACAAGGAGGCAATGTACACGACCCTTCTGATGTCCACCGGACTCACGTTCGGAACAATCTCGTCTTTGTTCGGTCTGTCACACGGGATCATCAACCAGAGCCAATACTCGTCGCTGGTTGCGACCGTGATAGCGAGCGCGGTCATTCCAACCGTCATCGCAAATGCCTATTATCTGCCGCACCACCTGTTGCCGGAAGCGGAACCCAAGAAATCTACGGAACAAGAAGAAGTCTCTCCACTTCGGCAGATCGCGAGACCGGCCGAATAACCGGGAGGGGCTCAAATGTTCAGCAAAATCCTGCATGCCAATGACGGGTCCGATCACGCATTTAAGGCTCTCTCCTTGGCGCTCGAAATCGCTCGACAAAACAAATCAGAACTCCACATGATTTCGGTCGAAGAAGTCGACTATATGCCCGAATTTATCGAAGAAGTGAGGCAAGAGGCTGGAACGGCTGCGCGCCGCTTCCATACCGTCCTGCAGCGTGCCCGCACGATGGCCGAACAACACAATGTGAAACTGCAGACGCATGTTGTGGCTGGGCATCCGGTGCGGGATGTCGTGCAGTTGGCCGCCAGCCTCAAGGTCGAATTGCTTGTTATCGGGGCGACGGGTCATTCGGCTCTCTATGAGCGCATGATCGGCAGCCGGGCGGATCGCATCGTGCAGCTCGCACCATGCCCGGTACTGGTGGTGAAGTGACGAGCGCACAGACAGCGCCGCGGCGTAGAATTGATGTGACCGCGCACGACGCCCGCGTCAGGACAGTAACGAACCATATTGGGTTGTCCAATCAGCAAAGACGGAAAGCAAATCTTCGATGGAAAGCTATATTTGGGTTGCAATCGGTGGCGCGCTGGGAACCACCGGACGCTACTGGCTGTCCGGCGTGGTCGCGCGGACGATCGGCGAGACGTTTCCGTGGGGCACGCTCATCATCAATGTCAGCGGCTCCTTCGTCATCGGTTTCTTTGCCGCTCTCACCGGACCGGACGGCCGTGTTTTCGTTGGCTCGACAGCGCGACAGTTCGTGATGGTCGGCATCTGCGGCGGCTTCACGACGTTCTCCTCATTCAGCCTGCAAACGCTCAATCTCATGAACGACGGCGAGTGGTTTCGCGCCGGCGGTAACGTAGTTCTGTCAGTGGCACTGTGTCTGATCGCGGTTTGGGCCGGCTACATGCTGGCCTCGACCTTCAATATGTTGAAGGGGGCCTGACCATGCAGATTCCGCGCGACGCGGTGTTGCTTCGTATTTTTTTCGGCGAAGACGACAAGTTCAACCGTTTGCCGCTGCACGAGGCAATCGTGCTCAAGGCCCGTGAAATGCAACTTGGCGGCGCGACGGTGCTGCGCGGTCATATCGGTTTCGGCCATTCGAGCCACATTCACACCACCAAGATTTTGCGCTTGTCGCAGGACTTGCCGGTCGTGGTTGAAATCGTCGATTCGCAAGAAAGGATCGATGCCTTTTTGCCGGTATTGGACACGATGATGACGAGCGGGCTCGTGACCATCGAGAAGGTTCAGGTTCTTCAATACGGTAGCGAAAAGACTTGAATTCGGCCGCTGCAAGCCGCCCAAGACAAGATGTTGATGGAGCCTCCGGAAAGGCGGATCACCGACCAGATTTGTTCCTTGCGCTGTTCGGGACTGAGCATCGTCATTGTTCTTATCTTCCCGCCTGCGCGGCCACCCGGACCGCCGCGGCCTCCTCTTGAGGGCCGATGTCAGTGGAGTGCTGGGCCGGGGGCCAGCGACGGGCGCGCTTTCCTGCCCTGTGAAAGCGTGATGACGAAAAAGCAACGCGTTCTCGCAACGCATCTGCGCCCGAGCTTTGCCAAGCCAGTCTCAGAACGAATCTCCCCAACAAAGAAGAAGGGAGGCGGAGCGCCGATAGGCGCAACCTTCCTTGTCCGCATCATCGGATGCGGCAGCGCGCTGATCGCAGCGCGCTCGCCTCTCGGCGCTCCACCGCGGCTCTTGCTTAGGCGACCTAACGCCACCACTCAGCTCCGGGCCGCGCTTCCTGACGTCGGATGCGAACGGGCTTGAGGCCCTCTCCGACGCCAGTGCAGCGAGCACCTCGCAGACCGGTCATAATGCCGGCCGGGACGATGCCCGAAGCCGCCCGAGTGCGGATCGTAACTCCGCCCGCGGGCACCGCACTCGCTCCGTCTTCAGGAATACCTCCGGAAGTCGTCCCTTAGTGAGCGAGATTCGGTGGGGAATGTAACTGAAGTAGTGACGAATGTCAATATCGTCACCGTAAAAAAGACAGGTTTTTTTCAGTCGCTGGTGATCCAGCACCGCGCCGCGAACGTACCCCGTCTGCCGAGATACACAGACCCCTCCCGAACGACGCGCCAGCGCCGGCGCCACCCGACGAAAACCCTCCCCAACAACACGCCAGCGCCGGCACTCAGAACAATCCCCATGACCTATCTCGTTCCCTATGTCGCCGTGCTTGTCGTCTTTGGAATCATCGACGCCGCCTGGCTCAACACGATAGGGAAGATTCTCTACCGCCCTGTGCTGGGCGACATTCTGCTCGATGATCTCCGCATCGCGCCCGCGATCGTTTTTTATCTGGCCTATCCGATCGGCATCGTGACCTTTGCGGTAATGCCGGGACTGCATTCGGACGCGGTGACCACCGCGTTTTTCTACGCGCTTCTGTTCGGCGCCATCGCCTACGGCACCTACGATCTGACCAATTACGCGACGCTGCGCAGTTGGACGCTGCAGATCACCGCCATCGACATTTGTTATGGCGCGCTGGCCTCGGGTATTGCGGCCACGGTGGCGACATTGGTGGCGCGCGCTTTCATCCAATAGCCGGCGCGCCGAAAAAAAACACAAGACGAGAACGCCCGTTGCGCGCTGGGCCCGAAAGCAAACCGCATCGCGATCAGATGCGGATGAACGGTTGCAGCAACTTGCCGATCCAGCCTTGCAGCTTGATGCCGCCCTGCAGCGCCATGACGCAGATACACGGCATTCCCTCCTCGACCACTTGATAATGCTCGACATTCTCATCGACTTCGTCGAAATCGCCCGGCCCGTAACGGTTATGCTCGTCACGAAAGGCGCCTTGAAATACGCATGTCCATTCGGTGCCGCCATGACGGTGCCGGGGCAGACAAGTCCCGGGGGCGCCCTTCAGCAAGAAGACTTTGACGTCGTCGTCGGATGCGATCTGGATCGGCCGCAATTGCAGGCCGCCGGCGACCCACCGCCACCGGCCCATGACATACTGGCGAAGCGGCGCGGGAAGAGCTTCATCCCCAGCCGGTTTGCGCTGCTCCACAGCCGCGGCGGGTGGCGCGGCGGCGCTATCGAGCCGCGCCATCGCGCGCTCCAGGGCGCCAGCGCTCATCTCTGCCGGCGCGGCCGCCTCCAGGAATGTGCCGCCGACATGCTCGAACGCCCGCATCGCATTTTGGCATCGGGGACACAGGGAAATATGCGTAGCGACGACAACGGCGCGCGCTTCATCAAGCGTGCCTGACGCGACAGCCGCAAGCGTCACATCGCTGGGATGATGCATGATGGTCATATCGCGTCACCAAGACGATTACGCAGGCGGCTCATGGCAAGACGAAGCCGCGATTTAACGGTGCCGAGCGGAAGTTGCAGGGAGTTCGCAATATCGCCGTGAGCCCGGCCTTCGAAGAACGAAAGCTTCACGACGGCGACTTGCTCCTCGGGCAGTTCTTGCATCACTGTGCGCACGCGCTGTTCGCGCTCCGCGGCGTCGAGCGAGCCGTCGGGGCGCTCCGCCTCCGCGACTTCGACGGCTTCATAAAGCGCAAAGGCTTTCGCTCTTTGATCGCGGCGCAGCCGATCCACCCGCAGATTGCGCGCGATCGCATAGACCCAAGCCGAGGCGCTGGCGCGCGCGGGATCGTATTGCGCGGCCTTTTGCCAAATCGTCAGCAGGGTCTCCTGCGCGATGTCTTCGGCCGCTTCGGCACTCGCACCCGTGCGCATGATCATTGTCTTGATCCGCGGCGCATAGAATCCGAACAGCGCCGCAAAGGCCGCCCGGTCGTGCCGCGCGGCAATCGCGCCGATCCATTGCGCTGGCTCGGCCGCCGGTTCCGCCGCCGAAACAGCATCGCCATTATCGCGCATGCACGCTCCGCGCAGCGACCAAACGGGTCCACGGGCCGCACCGGGCAATATCGGCGGCGACATCCGCCATGGACTGGAGCATGGGCTGGAGCTTGATATCAGCATGCCGGCCGTTACGACCGGCGGCGCCGTTTGGATCAGGCAAAGCAGAGGGTGATTTAATCACGATCGGCAATCGTACCCTTGATCGGCACTTGTACGCTTGGCGCCAAAACAAATCCGTCCGCGCCGCGTCGGCGGGCATTCCAATACCGTCACAGTTGCGAGCGCGAAGCGCAAGTTCGCCGTGACGTTTTTCGTCGCAGACGTGAATCGACCAATCCGCCTGCTTCGTTAGATCATAACGAATGCTCCGACGCACTGTCCGATACGGCGCGTGTGCTGCGAAACCGGCTTTGGGTTCCGCACCATCGATGCCGGTTTTTCCAAGCGCGCCGGCCGATGGCTAAAAGGTACGCCACCACACCGACGCGCATATTTGCCGCCGCTCGTGGCAAAAGGCCGCTTGGCAAGTTCCTCGGTAGCTTTATAGTCACTCCCCGGAACGCGTGGCCCATGGCCGAAAAACCATGGCCAAAAAATCGTGGCGACAAAAACGCGCCTAAAAATGCGTCTAAAAATGCGATTTTGGGGGATGGGAACGATGTCTGTTTTGCGCACAATTTGCGCCCGCAATGTCCTTGCGGGCTTTCGCCGCGGAAAGCTTTCGGCGGGCGCGTTGCCAGCGTTTGTTACTGGCGTGGCGCTGACTTGCCTCTTCTCCGCCGCTCCGGCGAGGGCCGCCGATTTCGTCATGAAGATCGGCACCGCGACCATCAACGAGACTCAGCACCAGTTCATCAAATTCTACAAAGAAGAGGTCGAAAAAGCCTCTGGCGGCCGCATCGAGGTGCAGATCTATCCGGCGAGCCAGCTCGGCCCGATCCCGCGCGAGATCGAAGGCGTGCAGCTCGGCAATATCCAGGGCTACGTCGGCCCGGTCGATTTCTTCGTCGGCGTCGATCCGCGCTTTGGCGTGTTCTCGACCCCGATGCTGTTCCGCGACGAGGCCAATGCGGCGGCGACCGTCCACGATCCGGCGGTGCAGAAGGCGATGTTCGATCTTGCCGCGCCCAAGCGCATGGTCGGCATCGCAACGGAGGATCTAGGCGCCTCGGACTACGGCGCCAAGAACGCAATCATGAAGCTTGCCGATTTCAGCGGTAAGAAGCTGCGCATCAACGGCACCGAGATGGAGCGCCAGAAAATGGCGAAGCTCGGCGCCACCGGCGTCGGCATGCCGCTGTCCGAAGTCGTGCCCGCGCTCGATCAGGGCGCCATCGACGGCACGATTTCAGGGCTTTCGGTGTTCGTCGCCTTCAAGATGAACGATCTTCTCAAAGTGGTCACCGAGACCAATGACACGTTCATCATTTCGATCGCCGTCGTCAGCAAGCCGTGGCTCGATACGCTGCCGGCCGATTTGCAGAAAATCGTGATCGATTCCGGCACGGCGGTCCAAGCCAAGACCCAACAATGGGAAGTCGATTTCACCAAGAAGCTGAAAGGCGATTGGGCCGCTGTCGGCGGCACGGTGCACGCGCTCTCCGCCGCGGATCTGGCGCAAATGAAGACATTGCTCGACCCGGTCGGGGATGCCGCGACCAAGGATCAGCCGGCGGTGCACGATATGCTGCAAATGGTCCGCGCTGCCGCTGCGAAGAACTGACAACCGCATGCGGGAAGTTTTACGGCGGGCCGCGGCGGCGCTGATGACGGCGCTGCGGATCGCCGCCGCTACGATGCTGATCGTGAGCGTCGGCATCAACTTCGCCAACATTATTGGCCGTTATTTCCTCTCGGTGTCGCTGTCCTGGGCCGAGGAAGCGATGCTGTTTCTGATGATCGGCTGCGTCTTTCTCGCCGCGGGTCCCGTGGGCTGGATGGGACGGCACATCCGCATGGATGTCGTGATCTCGCTCTTGCCGCCGCGCGCCCGCGCCGCCTTCGAGGTTTTCTCCGATCTCGTCACCATCGCGACCTGCATTGCGCTCGCGGTCTTCGCTTGGCCGGTGATGACCATGCTCGCCGAGCTCGATCAGCGCAGCGATACCGCCAATATCCCGCTGGTCATTCCGCAAGCCGCGGTGCCGGTCGGGCTTGTGCTGATGGCGCTGTTGATCGCCGTGCGCCTCTACGTTCACGGTGTGCGCCACGACGACGTCATTTCAAGCCGCGGCCCAAGCATTGAGCCTGAGCGCTGAAATGCTGGCCGGCTTCGTCTATTTCATCCTGCCGGCGATCCTGCTGATCCTCGGCCTGCCGATCTTCGTCGTCCTCATCCTCACCTCGCTCACGGCGATCGTCTTTGTCGCGCATGTGCCGCTGCAAGCGATCCAGACCTATATGTTCGGCAGCCTCGACAATTTTCCGCTGCTGGCGGTGCCGTTCTTCGTGCTGGCAGGCGAGATCATGGGCCGCGGCGGCATCGCGCATCGTGTCGTCAACTGGGTCGTCTCCATCGTCGGCGGCGTGCGCGGCTCGCTCGCGGTCACGACCGTCGCGTCATCCGAACTGTTCGGCGCGATGGCGCATACCTCGGTCGGCACCGTGGTCGCCATCGGCCGGCTGTTGTTCCCGTCGCTGACCAAGCACGGCTACTCGGAGCGCTTCGCGGTCGCCCTGATCACATCGTCGGGCGCCATCGCCGTGATCATCCCGCCGTCGATCTCGATGATCCTCTACGCGATGTCGGCGCAGGTATCGGCGATAAAACTCTTCACCGCCGGCATCCTGCCGAGCCTGCTCATCGGCATTGTCGATGCGGTCTATGTGCTGATCTACGCCAAGATCAAAATGGTGCCGCTGTCGGAGCCGGCGCGCTGGAAAAATATCTGGGCCTCTACCAAGGACGCGAGCTGGGCGATCGGCACCATCGTCGTGATCTTCGGCGGCATCTATGGCGGCGTGTTCACGCCGACCGAAGCGGCCGGCGTCGCCGTGGTCTATTCGCTGTTCGTCGCCATGTTCATCTATCGCGAGGTCGGCCCGCGCGAGTTGTGGGAGATCGTAGTTTCTTCGTCCGCTCTCATTTCGCAAATCCTGATCATCGTCACCGGCGCCGGCGTCTATTCCTGGCTGATGACGACAAGCGGCATTCCGCAAAATCTCATCAATAACGTGAGCGCCATGCATCTGCCGAACTGGCAAACGCTCTTGGCCGTCAATTTAGGCCTCCTCATCGCCGGAAGCTTTTTGGAACCGCCGGCCGCGATCCTGATCCTCACACCGCTTCTGCTGCCGGTCGTCGAGGCCGCGGGCGTCAACGCGCTGCACTTCGGCATCATCATGGCGGTCAATCTGTCGATCGGCCTTTACATGCCGCCGTTCGGGCTCAACCTGTTCGCCGCGCGCGCCATCTTCAACGTGCCGATGGGCATGATCTACCGCGGCGTGCTGCCGTTCGTGGTGGTGAATTTTCTGGCTTTGCTGGTGATCACCTACGTGCCGGCGATCTCGATGGTGCTGCTTGGGCATATGCGATAGGGCATGATCCGGAAAAGTGGAAACCGGTTTCCGATAAGATCATGCTCCAACGAAAAAACGACACCACGCTGACGCGCCACGGCCGCGCATCGCGCAATTTCAAAAAGAGGCGGCTTAGCGGCGTACTACTCGCCGTCAGACGACATTGCGATTAAAGTAGATCGAGCCCCAAAGCACCATTGCCCAAATCACGGCCAGAAGGCCCACGGCCATAAGCGCTACCATCGCACTTCCTCCCTCTACGGCGACATTCCTTCGACAATTCTTTGCTTGCTCTTTTTATTCGATAGACTCCGACGGCGCCGTCAGTCGGTCTCGTGCGTCGTCCCGACGACGCTGTCGGCAGCCGCGGCTTCGCGTTGCGTGAGCTCGATCTGAAGCTTTTGCGCCTCTTCATCCATGCCGATCCAGCGCAGCTTGCGAATGAGCTTGATCATCTCGTTCGACGCGCGCGTATCGGATGGATTCTGTTGTTGCAGTGACGCGTGTGACATGGCCATGAACGTTTCTCCTCGATTTTGTCGTTTGCGCCGTGGAGCGGACAACGCCGGTCTCGTCGGCATTCTTCTTTATGGCGAGCCTCGCTCGAAGGCTTATTCGAAGACTTATTCGAAGACTTGCTCGCCCACGCTCCGCAACACGACAAATTGCGCTGAGTGGTCGTTTCCCTTGTGGCCCCTTGGGCACGCCGATGCAAGGCGGCAGCCGTGCGCTGCAATAAATCTGGCGCAGCGCAATATGAGCGCGGCGCAATATGACTCGACGGCACGCCAAACGCGCCTTTTGGCGCAAACGCGGTGCAATATCGGCGTGCGCAATATCGCCCGCAGCCTCGATGCAAATTAAGATTAGTTCGTCGAAACTTCCCGGCAATGTCTCAATTTGCGGTCATTCGCCGATGCGGCTGAAATAATGACCAGGGACAAAACATCGCCGGTTGGCGCCGCTCATTCGGACCCTGGGATGCTCCAGGCGCGCCTCTTTGGCACACCTACTTCAGTTGAATCAATTTTATCGAATTTCCGGCGTCAACTTTAGAAAATTTGCGCGATCCTTGCCCCATCGAGCAGCAGCGGGATGTTTCACGTCACTGCGCCGATCGGGGGCAATTATGGAAATTTTCTGGAGCAACATGATCGAGGCCACGATCGAAACCATGCGCTTCACCTGCGAAGCGCAAGGCGTGATCTCGGCGCGGCTGATGCTGTTTGCATCCGGTGCGCCGAATGCGATGGACGAAGCGACGCTGATGGTTGCGGAAAAAATCCTCGCCTTCGCCGAAGCCGGAATCGCGGCCGAACGCGCAATGTCGGATGGGCTTGGCTTCGCTGTCGCCGCCGAGCGCGCCTACTCGCCGCTGCGCGAATGTGTGCACGCCAACAGCGATCGGCTGGTCGGCGGGTTGCACTAACGCGCCGAAACCTTCGTCATGCAATCATAAAGAAACTGCCAGCTCTTCTTGCCCGAGAGATTTTGCGCCTTCGCCTGTGTCTGACAGCCGTTCCAGGCATCCTTTTCCTCCACCCATTTCGCCTTCGCGGCATTCCACTGCTGGTGCGTCCATTTCGACACGTCTGTCATTGTCTGCGAAGCTTGGGCCGAAATGGACTGGGCCGGCGCGGGGTTTGGCGGCGTCTGCGCCTGCGCCGCACCGGCGGCAAAGAACGCGACAGCTACTAACGACATTACGATAATGCGCGAGCAACGCATCGTTATCTCCTCGGAAAAACTGCGCCCGAATGGAACTTTCAACGGGGCGATTCAGCGAACGCAGTTTAACGCTCTGCGTCGAAATTCGTTCGATAAGATGTTGCGGCGCAAAATGTCGCGCCCATAAGCGAATGGGGACGGGTTTTTGCACCCATCCTCACACGACCGGCCTGTCGGCGCTGTACTTGAAGACGCCGTACTTGGAGACAACGGCGCCGCCGCCTGGACGCTACTCAATCATCAACATCGCTTACGCATTGCCGAGCGGCAGCGCCACAAAGCGCGTGGCGTCGCCCATTTTCACGCGCATCAGCACCTGATGCTTGCCTTGCGCCTTGGCGTCCGTCAGCGCCTGACGCACGTCGCCGGCATTGGCGACGGCCTTGCCGCCGACGTCGAGGATGACGTTGCCGGTGGCAAAGCCCTGCTCCGCCGCGGGCCCATCCGGATCGACCGCCGTGACCACGACGCCTTTGCCGCCGGCGCCCGACACTTCGCTTGCGGGCGCGACCTGCAGGCCGAGATGCGGCACGCCGCTCGGCTGCTGCGCGCCGCCGCCACCGGCATTGGCCTGACGCTGATCCGTCGGCATCTGCGCGAGCGTCAGCGACAAGGTTTTCTGCTGGCCGCCGCGGACGATGTCGAGCTTGATCGAGGAGTCCGGAGCCAGCATGGCGATGGTGCGGGCGAGATCGCGAGCATCCTTCACCGGCGTGCCGTTGACCGCGGTGATGACGTCGCCGGATTCGACACCGGCCTTGGCCGCGGGGCTGTCCTTCTGCGGCTCGTCGACCATCGCGCCCTCGGCTTTTTTCAGGCCGAGGCTGTCGGCGATACCCGCCGTCACCGGCTGGATCTGCACGCCGAGCCAGCCGCGCGTGACGTGGCCGTCCTTCTGTAGCTGCGCCACGACGAGCTTTGCGGTATCGGCCGGAATGTCGAAGCCGATGCCAACCGAGCCGCCGGAGGGCGAATAGATCGCGGTGTTGACGCCGATCACATTGCCGTCGACGTCGAAGGCCGGTCCGCCCGAATTGCCTTTGTTGATGGGCGCATCGATTTGGACATAGTCGTCATACGGCCCGGCGCCGATGTCGCGGCCGCGCGCCGAGACGATGCCCGCGGTCACCGTGCCGCCGAGGCCGAATGGATTACCGACCGCGACCACCCAGTCGCCGACTTTCGGCGGCGTCGAGGCGAAATTCACGTAAGGAAAGTTCGTCTTGCCGTCGACTTTGATCAGAGCAAGATCGGTCTTCGGATCGGTGCCGATCACTTTCGCCGTGAAGATCGAGCCGTCATCGGTGGTAACCTGCACCGACTTGGCGTGATCGACGACGTGGTTGTTGGTCACCGCATAACCGTCCGCCGAGATGAAGAAGCCGGAGCCTTCTCCCGTGATGGTCTCATGGCGTTGCGGCATGCCGCGGCCCATCCGCGGGCCGAACTGATCGCCGAATTGCTGGAAGAACTTGTCGAACGGCGAGCCCGGCTGCGCCGGCACTTGCTGCTGGTTACCGCCGTTGTTGTCGTCGTCACCATTCTCTTGCATCATTGCCGGAGCAGCGGATGCCGGAATTTTCACGCGCACCGAAATCACCGCGGGTTTCACCTTGGTGACAAGGTCGGCGAAGCCGGCGGGATGCTGCGCGGTCGAATCGGCCGCGGCTGCAGTCGATGCGCCAAAGGCCTGCGGCCAATTGGCGTTCGGTCCAGCGAGCAGCAATGCCGCGCCGACGCCGGCCACGGACGCCAATAGCGTAATGCGGCGAGCGGAAAGCCGGCCTTTTGTGGGGGGATTGCCTTGAGTCATTTCCATCTCCTCGATCAATGGGTCCCAATGGGGGTCAAGGGCCGGGAAGCGCCCGGCCGTTGCGACGTACATGTGGGCAAACCGTCTTACGGTGACCTGGAGAGGGCATTAATTCTCTGAAATAAACGCGGCCTAAACATTAATTTCCCGAAAGAAAAACCTTTCACTATTATGGCCGCGATGACACGCCGAAGCGCCGGGCCGAAGCTCGGCGCCGCAATCGAGGGAGGAGTTTTCAGGTGACAGACGAGGCCACAGGATTTTCACGCCGCAACTTTATCGCAAGTCTCGCCGCAGCCCCAGCGCTTGGTGCGACACCCGCGCCTGCATTCGCGCAGACGGCGACGGCAAGCGCTGCCGCGCAGGCGCAAGCCGCGCTGAAAGGCGCCAAGGGAACCAAGCTCGTTCTCCTCGGCACCGGCGCCGGCCCGGTGCCGGGACGGACGCGGCGGATGACGTCGCACGCGATGATCAGCAACGGCGCGGTCTACGTGCTCGACTGCGGGCTTGGCGTGACCGATCGATTTGCCGAAACCGGCCTGCCGTTCAATGCCGTCCGCGCGATCTACATCACCCATCATCACTTCGACCATAACGTCGAATACGGCCCTTTTCTCAACATCGGCTGGGTGCAGGGCATGCCGTTGTCGGTGCGCGCCTATGGCCCGCCGCCGCTCAAGCAGATGACGGAAGATTACATCCGCTCGATGCGGGCGACGATCGATTTCTGGGCTGAAGACTTGAAGATGAAACCCTTGGAGACTATCGACGTGACGGAAGTCCCGGAGGCCGGGCCGGTCATGCAAGACGACAATGTCAAAGTCTCGGCGATCGTGGTGCAGCATCCGCCGGTGAAGCCCGCGCTCGGTTATCGCTTCGACTTTCACGACCGCTCGATCGCCTTTTCCGGCGACACGACTCCGCTCGAAGCCGTGGCACAAATGGCGAAAGGCGCCGACGTTCTGGTCCATGAAGCGATGTATCTGCCGGCGCTCGTCACGTATCTGCATGCGCAGATCGCCAAGGGCCGGCCAGTCAAGTTCGAGGACTTTATGGCGCATATGAACGCCGATCACTCGCCCGTCGAGGACGTCGGCCGCATCGCCCAGGAAGCGGGCGTCAAGACGCTCGTGCTGTCACACCTGACGCCCGCGATCGACAGCATCAGCGACGATACCTGGCGCGCCGCCGCCGCGCAGAAATTCAAGGGCGAGATCGTCGTCGGGCATGATTTCACCGTGGTGTGACCCCCCGAACGAGAGCAGCGGCCTCGTCACTGCAAATGACCTGGCCGTGCCCCCGCAAGGAGGCGACGACGGGCGCAGTCACTTGCCGCCGCGTTTGACCCGGCGCGCCAGATATTCGAAGTTGATTTCGAATTGCTCGGGCCGGCTGATGTCGTGCTTGAGCTTTTCGATGTCTTCACGCGGGAATTCCGGCGCGACCTCGCCCGCCGCTTCGGCGAGCAATTGCACCATGGCGCCGTTCTCCAGCATGACGGTGCCGATCACCGCTTCGTCGATGGTCGCGCCGGTGACCACGACGCCGTGGTTTTTCAGCAGCACCGCCCTGCCCGGCCCGAGCGCACGCGCGACATCCGCCCCCATTGCGGGGCTGCGAATGAGATTGATCGTGTCGTCGTACATGCACAGCGCTTCGAAAAACAACGCGCCCGGCTGCGAATAGCACTTCAACGGCCGGCCGGTCGCCGACAGCGCGATCGAATAGGTCGGGTGGGTGTGGATCACGCAATTGACGTCGGGGCGCGTCTTGAAGATCTCGGAATGGATGTAGACCTCGCTATGCCGGCGCGCGGTGCCGGCGACGACATTGCCTGCGAGATCGATGGTGAGAATATTTTGCATCGTGATCTCGTCGAGACCGATGCTGTGCGCCTTCATGAAGAACAGGCCGAGCTCGTCGGGCAGGCGAAACGAGATATGGCCGCGGGTAAAATCGTCCTGGCCCTGGCTCACCAGCACCTTGCCGGCGACGATCAGTTTCTGCTTGATGGCTTTGTGCGACTTGATGGCCTTATGCGACGCCTTTTCGCGCGACGCCTTCTTGCGCTTCGATTTCGCCATTTCCCTCACCGGTTCGAATTGCGGCTGAATATTCCGCGCGCAACAGACCAGGGAATGGCCCAATCCTCAAGGGGGAAATCGCAGGCGGAAATTGCACGGGCGGATAGCGCAAAGAGACAGCGCCGCGCACTGGGCGCGGCGCTGCTTTTCGAAAAGTACGGTTTCGGAGAAAGATTCCGGTGCGTCAGGCCGCTTTCCGATTGACCTGCGATTCCGCCACCGAGGTGAGTTTCTTGTCGGTCGCCTTTTCCTCGTCAAGCGTCTGATTGAGAAGCGTGACGACGTCGTTGTGGCCAAGCTGTTTCGCCCACGAGATCAACGTGCCATAGCGCGTCATCTCGTAATGCTCGACAGCCTGGGCAGCGGCGATCAGCGCGGCATCAAGCACCGTCTTCTTGTCGACTTCGCCGGCGACTTCCTTGGCTTCCTTGAGGATACCGTCGATCGCCGGGCAGTCGACGCCTTGCGCCTTCTGGCCGGTCAATTGAAACACCTGATCGAGGCGCTTCACGTGATTTTCGGTTTCGCGCAGATGCGTTTGAAAGCCCTGCTTGAGCTGCGGATCGCTCGCCTTCTCGATCATGTCGGGAAGCGCCTTCACGATCTGCTTCTCCGCATAATAGATGTCGCGCAACTGGTGCGTGAACAGATCTTCCATATTCTTGATGTCCTTGGTGAACAGTCCCATGGCTTTGCTTTCTTTTGCTGTTTGTTGTGGGCGGCGAGGCTTATGCCGGGCCGGATCTTCACCGACGGCAACGTGTGTATGCGCCGGGAGTTTCGTGCCGGGATCAGTTTCGTGTTCGTTTTATTCGTGTTCGTTTTAGGCGGCAAAATAAAAGACATAGAGCAACGCGAACGCCACCGCGGCCATAGTGACACTGACGCCCAAGACGTAGCGAACGTTATGCCCGCCGACGCCTTGGCGGGCCTCGTCTTTCGACACCACAGTTCGCGGCTCGATGACTTGCGGATCAATCGGAGCGCTCATAGCAAGACTCCTCTCGCATTTGATTCTAAAACACAATGCCGGAATAAGCCGCCGCTCTTCCCGCCCTTGCGCGATGCGAGCCGCCTTTACGGTTGCGACTTCAACCACTCATCCACGTTCTTGCGCACCATGTCCTTGGCGAGGCCATAACGCTGCTGGATTTTTCCTTCCAACTGGTCGCGCTGGCCGTTCACCTGCGCGAGATCGTCATCGGTGAGCTGACCCCATTTCTCTTTGACCTTGCCTTTGGTCTCCTTCCAGTTTCCTTCGACCCGGTTCCAGTCCATTTCGTTTCTCCAAATTTCGACTGTCGAGGAGATAACGTTCAGCATCGCTGAAGTGTTCCGTGGGGTTCCATAGTCCGACAACGCAGCAAGATGATGCGTATTAAATTGGAACGCGAATGTCGCAGCCGAGTTGGCCGTCGGGTATCCGTCTGGTCTGCTTGCTTACTTTGCGCAGGCTATCGACAGAGGGCGAACAAGAGAGAGACGAAATGAAAATGAAAAAGACATTGATGACGACAGTCGCCGCGGCGGCCGTTGTCGGTTTCACCGCGATTGCTGCGGCGCAAACCACGCAAGGGCCGTCCGGTGGTGGCGTAACGAAACCGGAAGGCGGCCAAGTCGAGCAGAAAGGCGGAGCGGGCACAACCGGTGGTGCAATAACGCATCAGCAGGGCGGCGTGCAATCGACTGGGAAGCAGATCGGCCCATCGGCCGAGAAGCCGGCGAGCCCGTCAGCCGGCAAGGCGGCGCAAGGCGCGGAACCCGGCGCGAAGCCCGATCAGAAAATGGGCCAGTCGCAGAAGAACGAGGCGACCCCGCAGCGTGGCGCGCAAGACGAGCGCGGCACGATGCAAAAAGGCGCTCAGACCGAGCACGCCACCTCGCAGAAAGGCGCGCAGGAAGAAACCGGAAAAACCGGCGCGAACGCCAAGCAGCAAAATGCCAATGAGGGCAAAGCCAGTTCACGCGGCGCTTCGGTCCAGCTCTCGCAGGATCAGCGCTCGCGGATCGGCGCCGTCATCGGCAAGAGCTCGTCGGCGCGCGTGACCACGAGCGCGAACTTCAACGTCTCGGTCGGCACCAGGGTGCCGCGCGACGTGCACTTCGCAGTCTTGCCCGCAGACGTCGTGGAAATCGTCCCGCAATACGAAGGCTACGATTATGTCGTCGTCGGCGAACAGATCCTGATCATCGATCCGAACGACATGGAGATCGTCGCCATTATCGAGACCTAACGCAACGCGACCTAACGCCTGACATTAAAAGGCAATGCGGCCCGTACCGTCATCCGGCACGGGCCGTTTTTCTGCATCTAAAATAGAATTCTAAGCCGCCGATTTCGCGCCGGTCCGCTTCGCGTCAACGGACGCCTTTCCGGAAAGCTTGTTGCCGTGAATAAAATCGTGGATCGCGCTCAGTTTCCCGACCACAGGCGGCGACAGAATAAACGGATAGATATCCTGCAGGCCCATGGTCCGGTTGAGACTGTTGAGCGCATTGCTCAAGGGAAGCCAGGTTTCGATCAGGGATGAGGGTTCGCGCACGCGATACGGATCGAAATAAACCTGCGCATCGAGTTCGCCGCGCTCGGCCAGGCGCGGGTGCACATACATGCCGAAGGCGCGCGCCATTTCCAGCGTATCGACGATGTGCAGGTAATGCGCCCAGGTCTCGGCGAAATCCTCCCACGGATGCGATGTCGCATAGGCGGTGATGAAGCTCTGCTGCCAATTCGGCGGAGCGCCATTGGCATAGTAAGTCTGCAACGCCGCGCCGTAATCCACCGTCTCGTCGCCGAAAATATTGCGGCACGTTTCCAAGAGGCCGCCGTCGCGCACCAGCACGTCCCAATAATAATGGCCGACCTCGTGGCGGAAGTGGCCGACCAGAGTGCGATAGGGCTCATGCATGGTGGTGCGCCGCTTCTCGCGCTCGGCGTCATCGGCCTCGTCGAGCGCCAGCGTGATCAAGCCGTTGTCGTGGCCGGTCATGACGCGCGACCCATCGGGCTGCGCGGCGCTCGCCAGGAAATCGAAACGCAAACGCGGGCGGCCGTCCTCGTCCTTTTCGTCGAGCGGCAAGTTAAGCTTCATCAAAGTGTAAAACAGCATATGCTTGGCGAGCTCAATCTTGCGCCAGGCGGCGAGGTTCTCCGCGATGCTGGCATCGGGAACGGTCCGGTTATGCCGGCATGCCGCACAATAGGCGTCGGGCGAGTCCGATTCGACGACCCAATTGCAGACGGCGAACTCGGCATTGGCGCAAAAGCGATAAAGCTTCTTGTCGACGGCAAGCGCCCGCCAAATTCCGCGCTGCGGGTCGCCCTCTTGCTCCAACGCCGAAAGATTCATGATTTCCGGGATGAAGCCGAGCCGATGCGAGCATTTTTCGCAATGATCGTTCTCGAAATAGAGCAACTGGCCGCAGTGCTGGCACTTGAAAAGCTTCATCGTGGTCTCGTGAGTTGCCCGTCACCTAACGCGGCAAATTGATATCGGCGGTTGGATCATCGGCCGAACGGAACCGCCATGGAACACGTCGCCATGCGCGAATCGTTCCCCCAAAACCCAACAATACGCGCCGCCGACAAAAAAGAAAAAAGGGGAGAAAATCGACCTTCTCAGATCAGCGGCCGCATCGGTACTTCGTCGTCGAAATGCTGGGCGACGCGTTCGAGCACGCGCGGATTGGTCAGCGTCATCGTGCCGTTCTGCTGCTTGAACATGCCCATGCGCTTGAGCTTCGCCAATGTCTTGTTGGTATGAACGAGCGACAGGCCAAGCGCATCGGCGATGTGCTGCTGTGTCAGGGGGAAGGCGAACGTCTCGTCCTCGACCATCGCCAAAACATTTGCCCGCTTATAGAGCGTGACGATCAGCGCCGCGACGCGCTCCGCCGCGGTGCGCCGGCCGACGCTCGTCAGATTCTCGTCGACAAAACTCTCCGAGCGCGAGCCGAGCCAGGCGACATCGAAAGCAAGGCCCGGCATTCGGCCGAACAAGGCCCACACTTTTTTTCGCGGCAACACGCAAAGCTGCACGTCGGACAGAGCCTCGATGCCGTAAAGCGCAGCATCGAACATCGCCGCCTGCAGGCCGAGCAGGTCGCCGGGCAGGAGAAAGCTCAGGATTTGCCGGCGGCCGTCGGCCAGCATTTTGTAGCGAAACGCCCAACCCGAATAGAGCGTGTAAATCTCCGGCGCCTCATCACCGATGCGGATGATCTCGTTCCCCGCAGGCACCTTCAGATGCTCGCGCTTGATTTCGTCGATGGAGCTGAGTTCTTCATTGGTCACGCGCTTGAATAGTCCACAAGCACGCAACGCGCATTCATAGCAGGGCACCTGCATATTGGATGGCCTTCAAAACGTGGTACGAAAAGATGTTGGATGGATTGCGACAACCCATAATCTGCGGAAAGCTCAATCTATCCTGTTCCGTTTTTGGAACCCGGAGGGATGCTTAAAAGTTCCACACTTTTAAATTCTGTGTTGTGTCATTTGACGTATGGCGCCGGCGTCAAGGCGTACGGCGCTCGACGGGCGAACGCGGATCAGTTGACTGCGACGGCACGATCCGGGCCCTGCACGAATATCCTTTGCAGCGATTCCCGCTCGATCGGCTTTTGCAGGACCGGGATGCCGCTGAACCGGGAATCGACACTTTCCGCGTCGTAGCCGGTGACGAAGACAAACGGCACGCCGCGCTTGGCCAATATCTCGGCGACCGTATAGACAAGCCCGTCGCCGAGATTGATGTCGAGCACCGCCGCGTCGATATGCCGTTCCCGTGCCGCCGCCAAAGCCTCGGACGCGGTGCTGACGGGCCCGAGTACCTGAAAACCGAACTCGACGAGCGTATCCTGGATCATCATCGCCACCAGCGCCTCGTCCTCGACCAAGAGCACGCGCGGCCGATCCTGATTTCCCATTTCAATGGTGGCGCCATTTGCCCCGGCACCGTTTATCTCGGTGCCGTTGCGCGCCGGACTGAATGCACGGGATTTTGTCAATTCGCTGCGCGGAATAGAGAACACGCAGCGCAGGCCTTTCGGATTCCACTCGAAAACCGTCTTGCCGCTGAGCTGCTGCTCGATACTGGCGACAATCACTTTCAAGCCGAAATTGCGCGTCGACGGCACGGCAGTGGACGGGCCACCGTTCTCGACCCAATGCAAAGTGAGCGCATCGGGCTGCAAATCCCAATCGAGCCTTATCTTGCCGGCCGGCGACGACAGCGCGCCATGCTTGGCGGCGTTGGTGGCCAGTTCGTGCAGCGCCAGCGCCAGGCCCTGCGCGGTTGCCGGCTGCAGCGAGATGTCGGGGCCCTTGCACTGAACCTTGTCGCCGGCCCGATATGGCGCCAGTTCGTCGGCAACCAATGTCGCCAGATCGGCGCCGTTCCAGCGGGAATCGGACAGCAACGTGTGCGCGCGCGCCAGCGCCTTGATGCGGCCCTCGATCGCCTGGACGTAATCGTCAACCGTCTTGGCGCGCGTGAGCCTGATGATGGATTGAATCACGGCAAGCGCATTGCGGGCGCGATGATCGACTTCGCGCGCCAGCAAGACCTGCCGTTCCTCGGCTTCCTTGCGGTCGGTGACGTCGATGGTGACGCCAGAGATGCGCACCACTTTGCCATCGGCATCGACGCTCGCCGCCGCGGTGCCGATGCACCAGCGAATTTCGCCGTTGGGGCGCACCACCCGAAACTCGCTCTGTTGTGTGCGTGCCCCAGCCGTCATGCCCTGCGCGACCTCCTGGAACGGCCGCCAATCGTCTGGATAAATGAGAGCGCGAATATTGTCGGCGCTGATCTTGAAGTTGTGCGGATCGACACCGAAGATACGGTGCTCGCCCTCGTCCCATCGCCATTCGTCGGCGACGAGGTCCCAATCCCATGAGCCCATCTGGCCTGCGGCGAGCGCAAGGCTTCTGGCCTGCTCGGCCTCCACAAGGCGTGCGTTCGACGCTTCGAGCTCGGCGGTGCGTTCCGCGACGTGGCGCTCGAGTTGCGAATTCAATTTTTCCAGTTCGCGCGTCTTGCGGAACAGTTCAGCAAACACCTTGACCTTGGCCCGCAACACCTCCGGCACGACCGGCACCGGAACGTAATCGACTGCGCCCATTTCATAGCCGCGCAACCGGTCCATTTCGGTCAGGTGGATGGCCGAGATGAAGATGATCGCCGTCTTGGAAAAGCGCGGATGATCGCGGATCATCGCGGCGAGCTGGAAGCCGTCGAGCTCCGGCATGCACACGTCGATAAGAACGACGGCGACGTCGTTCTTCAGGAGGAACTGCAGCGCCTCGCGCGCCGACGAGGTTTTTATCAGGTTTTCGTCAAGCTGGCCGAGGATCACCTCATAAGCCAGAAGCTTATCCGGCTGGTCATCCACCAGAAGGACATTGACCTTCTCGCTCACGTTCGCACCGGCTTTCTCGTTCATGAATGTCGCCTCAGCGGTGCAGCCACATCCGCAATGCGGAGAGCAATTGTTCGGTGTTGACCGGCTTGGCGAGATAGTCGGAGGCGCCGGCTTGCAGGCATTTCTCGCGGTCGCCCTTCATGGCCTTCGCGGTCAAAGCGACGATCGGCAGACGGCGATATTCCTTGTTCTTGCGGATTTTCTCGATCGTCTGATAACCGTCCATCTCCGGCATCATGATGTCCATCAACACGATGGCAAGTTGCGGCGTTTCCTCGATCAACGTGATCGCTTCGCCGCCGGTGGTCGCGGTAAGCACGTTCATGCCGCGGCGCTCCAACGCGCTCGACAGCGCGAAGATGTTGCGCGGATCGTCGTCGACCAACAGCACCGTGCGGCCGACCAGGTCCTCGTCCGACGAGTTGAGCCGCTGCAACATATGCTGCTTCTCGAGCGGCAGGTCGGTGATGACGCGGTGCAGGAACAGCGACGTCTCGTTGAGAAGCCGCTCCGGCGATTCCACGCCCTTGACCACGATGCTGCGCGCCATGGTGTGAAGCTGCGCGTCTTCCTCGGCCGACAATTCGCGGCCGGTGAAGACAACGACCGGAATATCGGCAAGCCCGCCGTCGGCGCGCATGCGCTCCAGCACTTCGAAACCCGACATATCCGGCAGGCGCAGATCGAGCACAACGCAATCGCAGGGGCTCTCCTTTAGAGCGCTTAGCGCTTCGGCGCCTGTTTCGGCATTGACGATTTCGATGTCGTCATGGCCGAGCAATTCGCGGATGCTCATCTGCTCGGCCCGATTGTCCTCGACGATCAAGAGACGCTTGCGCCGCGGCGCGGCAAACTCCTTAATGCGCGACAGAGCCTCATCGATGCCCGCGCGCGTCGTCGGCTTGTTGACGAAAGCGAAGGCGCCGCGGGCGAGACCGTGCTGGCGATCCTCGTCGAGCGAGACGATCTGCACCGGGATATGCCGGGTCAGCGGATTTTGCTTGAGCTGACTGAGCACGTTCCAGCCCAACATGTCAGGCAAGAACACGTCGAGCGACACGGCCGTCGGCTGATACTGTTTGGCGAGATTGAGCGCATCGTCGCCGCGCATCGACAGCAACGCCTTGAAGCCTTTGTCGCGCGCCAGATCGACCAGGATGCGGGCGTAGTGCGGGTCGTCCTCGACGATGAGGAGGATGGCATCACCGGCTTGGATATCCATCCGGTCGTCGGGGATCGCCTCGATCGTGCGCTCGGGCGCGATATGCAGCCCGGCCAATTGGGTCGCGGCCGGCGACACCGTAACGGCCGCGGCGCTGGCGTGACTAGCCGCGCTCGGGCCGACATATTTGATCGGCAGATAGAGCGTGAAGGTCGAGCCCGCGCCCGCCGTGCTGCGCAGATGGATTTCGCCGCCGAGCAGGCTCGCCAGTTCGCGGCTGATGGCGAGACCGAGACCGGTGCCGCCGTATTTGCGGCTGGTCGAGGCGTCCGCCTGCTGGAACGCTTCGAAGATGAGCTTCTGCTTTTCCTGCGGGATGCCGATGCCGGTGTCGGTGACTTCGAATGAGACAACAGCCGGCGCCTGACTGAGCACCGGATGTTCCGCGCTCCAGCCGCCTGGCGCCACCGCTACATTGAGGCGGACGCCGCCTTGCGCGGTGAACTTGAACGCGTTCGAGAGCAGGTTCTTGAGCACCTGCTGCAAGCGCTTGGTGTCGGTCGTGATGGTGCGGCCGAGATTGGGATCGGCGTGAACCTCGAACGAAAGCTGCCGCGTTTCCGCCTCGTGGCGGAATGGCCGCGCCACCATGTCGAGCAGATTCGAGAAGAACACGTCCTCGGCATCCACCGTGACGGTGCCGGACTCGATCTTGGACAGATCAAGAATATCGCTGATGAGGTTGAGGAGGTCCGTGCCCGCACCGTGAATGGTGCGCGCGAACTCGACTTGCTTGCCCGACAAGTTGCCTTCCGGATTGTCGGTGAGCTGCTGGCCGAGGATCAGGATCGAATTGAGCGGAGTGCGCAGCTCGTGCGACATATTGGCCAGGAATTCCGACTTGTACTTGGATGTCAGCGCCAGCTCGGTCGCCTTTTCCTCGAGCGCGCGGCGGGCCTGCTCGATTTCCTGGTTCTTGCGTTCCACTTCGACATTGCGTTCGGCGAGCTGCTGCGCCTTCTGTTCGAGCTGTTCGTTGGTCTGTTGCAGCTCCCTTTGCTGCGCCTGCAATTCACCGGCGAGCTGCTGCGATTGCTTGAGCAGGCCCTCGGTCTGCATTGTCGCTTCGATCGAGTTGAGGACGATGCCGATCGAGGTCGTGAGCTGTTCGAGGAACATGGTTTGCAGCGTCGTGAATTCGTGGATCGAGGCGAGCTCGATCACCGCCTTCACCTGGTTCTCGAACAGCACCGGCAGAACGATGTTGTTGCGCGGCGGCACTTTGAACAGCGCCGATGAAATCGGCACGGCGCTTTCCGGCATTTCCGTGATCAGCATGCGCCGTTTGTCGACCGCGCATTGGCCGATGAGGCCTTCGCCGAGGCCGAGCGCCTGAGGATGGCCATTGGCGCCGCCATCGGCGTAAGCCGAAAGGAGATTCAGTCCCGGCCTCTCCTCGCCGTCCACTTGGTAGATCACCGCCTGGTGCGCGTTGACGAGCGGCGTCAGCTCGGACAGCAGCAAGCGGCCGACTGTCGTCAGATCGCGCTGGCCTTGCAGCATGTTGGTGAATTTGGCGAGGTTGGTCTTCAGCCAATCCTGCTCGGTATTGCGGTCTGTCGTGAGCCGCAAATTGTCGATCATGGTGTTGATATTGTCTTTCAGCTCGGCCACTTCGCCGCGCGCGTCCACCTGAATCGAGCGCGTCAAGTCACCCTTGGTCACCGCGGTCGCGACTTCGGCGATGGCGCGCACTTGTGTGGTCAAGTTCGCGGCCAGAAGGTTGACGTTGCCGGTCAAATCCTTCCACGTGCCGGCCGCGCCGGGCACGTTGGCCTGGCCGCCGAGACGGCCTTCGACGCCGACTTCGCGCGCCACCGTCGTCACCTGATCGGCGAAGGTGGCGAGCGTATCCGTCATGTTGTTGATGGTTTCAGCAAGCGCCGCCACCTCACCTTTCGATTTCACGGTGAGGTTCTGCTTGAGATCGCCGTTGGCGACCGCGGTCACGACCTTGACGATACCGCGCACCTGTTCGGTCAGGTTGGCGGCCATAACGTTGACGGTGTCGGTCAGGTCCTTCCAAGTACCGGCGACGCCCGGCACCTGCGCCTGGCCGCCAAGCAGGCCCTCGGTGCCGACTTCGCGCGCCACGCGCGTCACTTCCGAGGCGAAGCCGTTGAGCTGATCCACCATCGTATTGATGGTGTTTTTCAATTCGAGAATTTCGCCCTTTACGTCGACCGTGATCTTGCGCGACAGGTCGCCGCGCGCCACGGCGGTGGTCACCTCGGCGATGTTGCGGACTTGGGTGGTGAGGTTCGCGGCCAAGAGGTTGACGTTGTCGGTCAGGTCTTTCCACGTGCCGGCGACGCCGGGCACCACGGCCTGACCGCCGAGCCGTCCGTCGGCGCCGACCTCGCGCGCGACGCGCGTCACTTCGGCGGCAAACGAGCGCAACTGCTCGACCATGGTGTTCAGCGTGTCTTTCAGAAGCAGCATTTCGCCGCGCACGTCGACCGTGATCTTCTTCGACAGGTCGCCGCCGGCAATGGCGGTCGCCACTTCGGCGATGTTGCGCACTTGCGCCGTCAGGTTCGACGCCATGAAGTTGACGTTGTCGGTCAAGTCCTTCCAGGTGCCGGCGACGCCCGGGACCTGCGCCTGGCCGCCGAGCTTGCCTTCGGTGCCGACTTCGCGGGCGACGCGCGTCACCTCGGAGGCGAAGGCGTTGAGCTGATCGGCCATCGTATTGATGGTGTTTTTCAGCTCGAGAATTTCGCCCTTCACGTCGACCGTGATCTTGCGCGACAGGTCGCCGCGCGCCACGGCCGTGGTCACTTCGGCGATGTTGCGGACTTGCGCCGTCAGATTGCCGGCCATCGAGTTGACCGAGTCGGTCAAATCCTTCCAGGTGCCGGCGACGCCCGGCACGTTAGCCTGGCCGCCGAGGCGGCCTTCGGTGCCGACCTCGCGGGCGACGCGCGTCACTTCGCCGGCGAAGCGGTTGAGCTGATCCACCATCGTGTTCAGCGTTTCCTTGAGCTGAAGGATTTCGCCGCGCACGTCGACCGTGATCTTGCGCGACAAGTCGCCGCCGGCGATGGCCGTCGCCACCTCGGCGATGTTGCGGACCTGGCCGGTGAGGTTGCCGGCCATCGAGTTCACACTGTCGGTCAAATCCTTCCAGGTGCCGGCGACGCCCGGCACTGTGGCCTGACCGCCGAGCTTGCCTTCGGTGCCGACCTCGCGCGCGACGCGCGTCACTTCCGCGGCAAACGCATTCAGCTGATCCACCATGGTGTTGAGCGTGTCTTTCAGCTCCAAGATTTCGCCGCGCACGTCGACCGTGATCTTGCGCGACAAGTCGCCGCGCGCCACGGCGGTGGCAACCTCGGCGATGTTGCGCACCTGGCCGGTGAGGTTCGAGGCCATCGAGTTGACGGAGTCGGTCAAATCCTTCCAGGTGCCGGCAACGCCGCGCACCATGGCTTGGCCGCCGAGCTTGCCTTCGGTGCCGACCTCGCGCGCCACGCGCGTCACCTCGCCGGCGAAAGCGTTGAGCTGATCCACCATCGTATTGATGGTGTCTTTGAGCTCTAGAATTTCGCCGCGCACGTCGACCGTGATCTTGCGCGACAAGTCGCCGCCGGCGATGGCGGTGGCGACTTCGGCGATGTTGCGCACCTGGCCGGTGAGGTTCGACGCCATCGAATTGACCGAGTCGGTCAAGTCTTTCCAGGTGCCGGCGACGCCGAGCACGTTGGCTTGGCCGCCGAGGCGGCCGTCGGTGCCGACTTCGCGCGCCACGCGCGTCACTTCGCCGGCAAACGCATTAAGCTGATCGACCATCGTATTGATGGTTTCTTTGAGCTGCAGGATCTCGCCGGAGACGTTCACCGTGATCTTCTTCGACAAATCGCCGCCGGCGATGGCGGTGGCGACGTCGGCGATGTTGCGCACCTGGGCCGTCAGATTGCCGGCCATGAAGTTGACGCTGTCGGTCAAATCCTTCCAGGTCCCGGCGACTCCCGGCACCGTGGCCTGGCCGCCGAGCTTGCCTTCGGTGCCGACTTCGCGGGCGACGCGGGTGACTTCCGAGGCGAACGAGTTGAGCTGGTCCACCATCGTATTGATGGTGTCTTTCAGTTCGAGAATTTCACCGCGCACGTCGACTGTGATCTTACGCGACAAGTCGCCGCGCGCCACGGCCGTCGTCACGTGCGCGATATTGCGCACCTGATCGGTCAGGTTGCCGCACATGGCGTTCACGGAATCGGTCAAGTCCTTCCAGGTGCCGGCCACGCCGGGCACGATGGCTTGGCCGCCGAGCTTGCCGTCGGTGCCGACTTCGCGGGCGACGCGGGTGACTTCTGACGCGAAGGAGCGCAGCTGATCGACCATCGTGTTGATGGCTTCCTTGAGCTGCAAAATTTCGCCGCGCACGTCGACCGTGATCTTCTTCGACAAATCGCCATTGGCGACGGCGATCGTCACTTCGGCGATGTTGCGGACTTGCGCGGTAAGGTTCGACGCCATCGAGTTGACGGATTCGGTGAGCTCTTTCCACACGCCGGTCACGCCGCCGACTTGCGCCTGGCCGCCGAGCTTGCCTTCGGTGCCCACTTCGCGCGCGACGCGCGTCACTTCGGACGTGAATACGTTGAGCTGTTTGATCATCGTGTTGACGATCTCGGCAGAGCGCAGGAACTCGCCCTTGAGCGGGCGGCCGTCGACGTCGAGTTGCACGGTTTGCAGGAGGTCGCCCTGCGCCACCGCGGCGATGGCGCGCGTCACTTCCGTAGTCGGCCAGAGCAGATCGTCGATCAGCGAATTGACGCTCGATTCCATCTCGCCCCAGGCGCCGTCGTCGAGACCGAAGCGCACGCGCTGTTTGGTGCGGCCGTCACGGCCGACCACCTGCCCGACCCGATCGAGCTGCCGCGCCATGCGCTGATTGGTGGCGACGATCTCGTTGAACGTATCGGCGATCTTGCCGATGATGCCGACGCGGTCGCCGGCCATGCGGACGGAGAAATCGCCGACCCGCATCGCCTGCATGGCGTGGAGCAATTCCGCTAAGCCATCGGCAGCGTCGCCGTTGAGGTGTTCCGCGATCTTGTCGCTGACCTGGTCGCTGATCGGGGGCGCAGGGGGCACGAGGGGGGCCGCACCGTTGGCGCTTGCGGCGCCAACGAGGTCTTTAGTGGTCCGCATAAATCTCTCCGAAGACCAGGCGCAGGCTGTCGAGCATGCGGTAGTCGAGAACGTGGCGATCTGGCGCAGGGTGGTCGGTGCCGAAGGACACTTCGTCGGGGCGCCGCGCCTGGGACTGCATCCAGCGCCGGCGCTTGGCTCCGCCACGGCGAAACACGCCGGACGGGACCAGATCCCGCAGCGAGAAATTCCCAAGCCGACGAGGAATCCCCCTCACGATCGGGCCTCGACCTTTTGTGCCTCGACCTCAAACGCCGCCAATAAGGGAAGGTTCCAGACAAAAATCGCTTTAGCAAGAATTTTTTGGATTGCCCCAGGACCTGCGGTTCCGCGGGGAACGAAGGCGGCCGCGACAACTTATCGTGATGTCAAAAGACATAGCGGGAATTAGACCCGCCGGGGAATACCGGGGGAGATTTGTGAGTAGAGAAGACGTCGCCTGTTACAGGCTCTATGCGGCCAACTGCGTCGAAATCGCTGAGAACGTCTCCGATACCGAGCGCAGGCTTTTCCTGCTCAGGATGGCTCAAGCCTGGGGAAATCTCGCCGATCAGGTCGAGAAAATCGGTAACCGCGGCAACGGCAATGCCATGGGCGAGACGCCTGCCGGGCCTAAGCCGGATCGGGCGTAAGCCCTGCGCCTGCTCGGTAGGCCGCCATTTCAGGCACAAACGCCAGGCCGCCGTGTCAGATCCTTTCGCGGCGCCGTGTCCTTTCGCCGTGCCCTGGCCACGGCTATTTTGGCCTATGGCTGACCTTCCGCAATCCCGACATACCGGAGAGACCCGAGAGCCCGACGTCCAAGAAGACGTCTTCAGGCTCCTTGCCAGCGCCGAAATCCATGGAATCGAGGAGGATGGGCCCGGCAAGGTCCGGCGTCTCGATACCCATGCCGCCGTCGTGTTTCTCGCCGGCGATCTTGTCTTCAAGGTCAAGCGCGCGGTGAAATATCCGTTTCTCGACTACTCGACATTGGATAAGCGCAAAGCCGCCTGCGCCGCCGAACTCGAAGTCAATCGCGCTTTCGCGCCGCAGCTTTACCGCCGCATCGTGCCGATCACGCGCGAGGCTTCCGGCGAGCTCGCCTTGGACGGCACCGGCAAGCCGGTGGAATGGGCCGTCGAGATGAGACGCTTCGACGAGAACAAGACGCTCGATCGTCTCGCCGAGCGAAACCGGCTTTCCGACACGCTGACGGGGAAGCTCGCCGTCGCCGTCGCCGCCATGCACGAGCGCGCCAAACCGGTCGAGCCGAAATCGTGGATCGCCGCCGTCGCGGAATTTGTCACCGAAAATACGGCGGCGTTCAAAGACCATGCCGACCTGTTTCCGAGCCATTTGGTCGAACCGCTGGAGCAAAGATCTCTAGCGGCCTTTGCCCGGCTGCGCCCTCTCCTCGCCGCGCGCGGCGCGCAACACCTGATCCGACGCGGCCATGGCGATCTTCATCTCGGCAATATCGCCATCATCGACGGCGACCCGGTCGCCTTTGACGCGCTGGAATTCGATCCCATTATCGCTGCCGGCGACGTGCTCTACGATCTCGCCTTCCTGCTCATGGATCTGGTCGAGCGCGGTTTGCAGCGTGCCGCAAACAGTGTCTTGAATGGCTATTTTTCCGCGGCGCGGCGGATCGAGGATTGCGACGGCATCGCCGCGTTGCCCTTTTTCATGTCGCTGCGCGCGGCGATCCGGGCCAAGGTGACGGCGGCGCGGCTTCCTCTCGCCAAAGCCGAAGACAAGGACAAGATCGCGCATTCGGCAAGAAGCTATTTCAAGCTCGCGCTGGACCTTTTAAGTCCGGTCAAACCGATCATTGTCTGCACCGGCGGATTATCGGGCACCGGAAAATCGGTGCTGGCATGGTCGCTCGCGCCGTTGCTGCCGCCGGCGCCGGGAGCCTTGCTGTTCCGGTCCGATGTCGAACGCAAAGCGCTTCACGGTGCGGCACAAGACGACCGCCTCCCGCCGGAGGCCTATCGGCCCGAGGTCACCGAAAAGATCTATCGGATATTGACCGACAAGGCGGCGCGCGTCGCGCGCGCCGGCCATTCGGCGATCGCGGACGCGGTATTTGCGAAGCCCGATGAGCGCGCCGCGATCGAAACGGCGGCGGCCAAAGCCGGGGCCGATTTCCACGGGCTGTTCCTGGTCGCCGACCTGCCGACCCGCCTCAGCCGAGTTGGCGCGCGCGGCCCCGATGCATCCGACGCCGACGCCGCCGTAGCGAAGAAGCAAGAGGATTTCGCGATCGGCGATGTCGCCTGGGAGATCATTGATGCGTCTGGTTCGCCCGAGGAGACGCTCGACCAGGCTCGGATAGAACTCGATCGGAGATTGTGAAAGGAGGCATTTTCGCGCCTGCGCAGCGGCCGGATCGGTTCGCTAAAAGCTGAAAAGCGTAGCGATATTGCGGCTCTCGATTGTTTTCAATCGGGCCAACAGTTCAGCCGCGTGGCCGGCTGAGAGACCACTCGTCAGATTGAAGAACTTTTTCTCGACGAGCGGCGCGACAGAGGCAGGCGTTTCGCCGTCATCCGCATCGGTCTTGTCGACCGACAAGGTGCGGCCATCGTTGAGCGTCACTTCAAGCCGGCACGTCGTGTTGAGACCGGCGGCGATCGCCGTCTCGTAGGGGCGCAGTTCGATATTGCGGCACATTTCCAGGATTTTCGGATTTTGGTTCGGCCCGTCCAAAAATGCCTGCGGGTCGGCCGGGTCGCGAAACAACGCGAGCGCCACACTAAACGGCACGCTGTATTGCGCCGTGCCGACATCGGTCGGCGCCCGATCGGCGTGATGCGACAGCACCTTGTCGGACGCCGCAAGTACGATCCGCGCAACGTCTCCGGGGCTGAATTTATGCTCGCGTTGCAGATGCCGAATGGCGCGAACCGGCGCCTGCGCCGTGACATGGCAGGGAAACATCTTGAACCAAATGTTCAAGCTATCCCACCGCGTGCCGAGACCCTCGACCAAGAGCGCCGGGTCGCCATTGTCGGCGTAAACGTCGAGATAGCCGAATTTGCCTTCGAGAACGACATCCGGGCCCTCGAAGCCGCGCGCGGCGAGGTAGGCCGCGGTGACGCCGCCTTCCGCCGCGCGTCCCATATGCAGACGCTTCACCATGCCGCCATTGCCGGCCTTGGCGAAAGCAAGCAAGCCTGAGCCGAACGAGCCGCCGATGCCGATCGCCATCGTGGTTTTATGCGCGTCGTTCCCCATGATCCGGCTCGCGGCAATCGCCGAGCCGAAAACGCCGGTCAGACCGGGCGCGTGAAAGCCGAAATGCTCGCTGGTGCTTTTGGCGGCAAGCCCGGTGCGGAGCATGCACTCGTTGCCGGCGACTAAAGCCGTGATCAAATCGCGCCCCGAAACGCCGAACTCCTCCGCGACGGCAAGAGCGGCGAGCGAAGCCGTCGAGCCCGGATGAACGCCGACGCTCGGCTGCCGCAGATTGTCGAATTCGAACGAGTGCGCGAACGTGCCGTTGGCCAACGCGGCGGCCGGCGCGCTGACGCGGGGAAACGCCGGACTCAAAATCGTGCTGGCGGCATTTCCCCCTTGGCCGCCGACATGGACCGAAAAATCCGCAACGCTTTTGCCCCAAGGCAGGCCGCTGCCGAACAGCGCCACCGCGACGGCGTCGATGAGGCACGCCTTGGTGATGGCGATGACCGGCGCCGGAATATCTTCGTAGCGCAGCGCGGTCGCGAACTGCGCAAGCGTCTTTGTTTCACCAGCCATGATCGGTTGATTCTCTTATCGGGTTTTTTGTCAGTCGTCTTGCCCGCCGTCGCGATCTTTGCCGCCATTGGCGCGGCTTTCACGCAATTGCGCACGCAGCATTTCCTTGCGTAATTCGAGCGTCTTGCGCCGGTGTGCGCGCGCGACCTTCTCGGCGCGGTCGCCATCGCGCGCTTCGATGGCTTGCAGGAGGTCGCGATGCTCTTTCATCGCCTCCGCCGGCCTGCCCTCGGCATAGAGCGAGCTGGTCTGCATTTGCCGGACATGTTCGAGCAAGCTCTTCAAGGATTGCAGCAGGCGGTCATTGTGCGCGGCGCGGCAAATCAACCGATGAAACTCGCCGGTCAGGGGCCGCAGCGCCGCGACGTCGCCGCGCTGCCGGACAGAATCCATGTCGTCGAGCAATTCGCGGATTTCCGCGATCTCCGACGGCGTCGCGTTTTCCGCCGCCAACCGCGCGGCCATGCCTTCGAGCGCCTCGCGCACATAAAACAGCTCGGTGAGATCCTTTTCGCTGAACTCGCGGACGATGAGACCGGAGCCCGATCGCGCCACAAGTCCTTCGGCCTCAAGCTTACGCAGGGCTTCGCGCACCGGCGTGCGGCTGACTTTGAGCTCATTCGCCAGCGCATCGCTGCGCAACCGTTCACCCGGCGCGAGCTCGCCCTGAAGGATGCCCTGCCGGAGCGCCAGATAGGCCGCGTCGGCCGTAGTGCCGGCTGCACCGGATTCTTGCAAAAGCGCGCGCAGTGCCATTATCGACCTTATATTCGTTCACTTGCGACGGCGCTTCGCAGAGCCCCGCCCCGCCTCGCCGATCTCGGCGCGCTTTGCCGCCAGCCTCCCCTCGAATTTTTCATTTTTGTCGCAGCACTCCTTATTGGTACTCCTAACAACATCGCCCGGACATGGCGAGGACCAGACGTTCCTCATCGGTGAGTTGCTTATTGTTTTGCGGGCGGCGGCGATCGAGATCCAGCGACCAGCCCTCGCCCGGCGCATCCGGTATTTCAGGATCGTTGACGGGCAATCCTTGCCCACGCATCTCTTCGCGGCGCGCTTGGGTGCGAACAATATCGACATCGAGCGTGCCGTCGCGGAACACTATGCCGTAGTGTTTTTCAGCCGATGCCTTGGTAACGTAGCCCTGGCGCACATCGCGTTCGACTTTCTTGGGCTCGCGCTCAAGCGGCGAACCGTACCCGCCGCCGCCGCCGGAGCGGATAATGTAGGCGTCGCCGGGCTCCAGCACCTGATCGAAGGCCTTGCCGTTCTGGAAGCCTTGTTCGTCTTCGCCGAAGCGGTGGATCGCAACCGCATTGCCGAAGCCGGCGAGACCGCCATACAATCCCCAAGGCCGGCAGCGCACGCGATCCATCTGCGCGTTGAATGAAACCTTGCCGCGCATCTGCACGATCTGCTCGGTGCCAAGCCCGCCGCGGAATTTTCCGGCGCCGCCGGAATCCGGACGCAGCGCATAACGCTCGACAAGCAGAGGAAACTTCGCCTCGACCTGTTCGCTCGGGCCGTTATGGGTATCGCCGTCATTGATGGCGATCGTAGCGTTGACGCCGTCACTGTCATGCTTGGCGCCCCAGCCGCCGCCCACCAGCCCGCCGAGATAAATGTAGAACCTGTTGTCGCTCGGGCGGCGGCCGTTGACGCGGGCGACGCACAGATCGGCATGATGCCCGGCGATCACATGGTCGGGGAGCGCCGGCGCCAGCGCCTTGAAGATCGTGTCCACGATGGTCATCGGAAACGTCATCCACATCCGCATCGCTGACGGCTTCTGCGCGCTGACAACGCGGCCCGGCGGCAGCACGATGTCGAGCGCGCGGAATTGCCCGTCATTGATCGGCAGATCGAGTGCCGAGGTCAGGCACTTGAACGCCACCTGGCAGCAGGAACGGCCGGCGGTTTCGCCGGAATTGTAGAAGCCTGCGACCTGCTTCGAAACCTCGGACAGATCGACCTTCATGCGGTCGCCCGCGACCTCGACCTTGACGCGAATGGGAATGCGCTTGCCGAGCGCAACGCCGTCGTCGTCCATATAGGACTCGGCTTCATAGACGCCGTCGGGGATCTGGCGCACCCTTTCGCGCGCCGCCGCCTCGCTCTGGTCCATGATGGCCGCGATCGAACCGAGCACGGCATCGATGCCGTATTTCTGGATCATTTCGAGAAAGCGCTTCTCGCCGGTCCTTACCGCGGCGATCTGCGCGCGCAGGTCGCCCATGGCGTTTTCCGGCACCCGCACATTCATGCGGATGATATCCATGATTTCTTCGTTCGGCTCGCCTTTGCGGTAGGCCTTTACGATCGGCATTTGCAGGCCTTCGGAATAGATATCAGTGGTCACACCCGACAGCGTGCCGCCGACATCCGGCCAATGCGCCATGCAACTTGAAAAGGCGACGACTTTCCCGTCGTGAAAAATCGGCACCGAGAACGTCATGTGGTTGAGATGGCTTCCGGTCGTATAGGCGTCGTTGGTGAGAAGAATATCGCCCGGATCCATTTTCTCGAGGCCGTAGTGCTTGATCTTGGCCTTGACCGTATCGCTCATGCCGCGAATGAACATCGGCAGGCCGAGCCCGATCGATACCGTCTCGCCGCGCGCATTGAACAGGCCGACGGTGAAGTCGAGTGCCTCGTAGATGATCATGTTGTAGGCGGTACGCATGAGATTGGTCTTCATCTCTTCGGTCGCGGCGATGAGACCGTTGCGCACCACTTCGACGGTGACCGGGTCGATCCGTCCTTGCGTTTTGACGTCCGACTCCTTGTCGAAGGCGACATTCATTGTCAGCTTCTCCCGGTTTCGATAATCAAGTTGCCGAGGCCGTCGACTTCCAGCGCGTCGCCTGGGTGGACGACGGTGGTCGAGGCATATTCCTCGATCAGCGCCGGTCCTTTGATCTTGTTGGATGCGGTCAGATGGGCGCGGTCGTAGGTCGGCGTTTCGACAAATCCAGCGTCGGCAAAATAGACGAGGCGGTTGCCGCCAGATGCCTTGGCCGGCGGCTCGGCGGTTCCCGCGTCCATTGTCTCCTCGCGCGGCTTCTTCATGATGCCGACGACGGCGCAACGCAGGCTGACGATCTCGGCCGCCTCACTTGGCGACGAATAGCCGTAGCGCGTCTCGTGCACCCCATCCAAATGCCGCTTGATGCCGTCCCGGTCCTGCGACGCGAACAGCCCCGTCGGCAATTCGACGGTGACGGCATGTTCCTGCCCGACATAACGCATATCGGCGCCGCGCGAGACGACGATCTCCTGAAGATCGACGTGAGCGTTGCTGATGCCGGCGCGGCCGCGCCGCTCCATGTCCTGATACAATTTTTCCATGTCCTCGAACGAGGCCGTGGCGAGCGGCGTGAACCAAGTGTGGACGAAGTCGCGCCGCAGATCGGCCATCAGCATGCCGTAGGCGGAGAAATGTCCCGGCGCGCGTGGAATAATGACTTTGCCGATGCGCAATTCGCGCGCCACCATGGCGGCGTGCAGCGGGCCGGCACCGCCGTAAGCGACCAGTGCAAAATCCGCGGCATCAAGGCCGCGCTCGGTCGTCACCCAGCGCACCACATGCGACATCTTGGTGGTCGCGATGCGCAAAATGCCTTCCGCCGCTTCGGTGAGCGTCAGCCCAAGCGGCTTTGCGATCTTGTCGTTGAGGGCAATCTTCGCGCCTTCGACGTCGAGTTTCATCTCGCCGCCGAGAAAACGGTCGGCGGCAAGCCGGCCGAGCACGAGATTGGCGTCGGTGATGGTCGGCTCCTCGCCGCCGAGACCGTAACAGACCGGACCGGGCACCGCGCCCGCGCTTTCGGGACCGACGCGCATCGCGCCTGCGAGACCGGCCCGCGCAATGCTGCCGCCGCCGGTGCCGACCTCCTGAATGTCGATCATCGGCATTTGCACCGGCAGGCCCGTGGCGTAACCGCCGACCAGCGCGCCGCCTGTCATCAGCACATGGCCGTCATGAATGACGCCGGCCTTCGCCGTCGTGCCGCCCATGTCGAAGGCAATCGCGTTGCCGAAGCCCATGCTGTCGCAGAGAATCTTGGTGCCGATCACGCCCGCGGCCGGCCCTGACTCCAGCATGCGGATGCAGGAATCGCGCGCCTCGTCGATATCGAACAGACCGCCGCTCGATTGCACGATCAGGAACGTGCCGTCGAAGCTCGCCTCGCCGAGATGCGCGTTCATTACCGAGAGATAATCGCGCACGCGCGGCCCGACATAGGCGTTTGCGGCAACGGTCGAGGAGCGTTCGAACTCGCGATATTCCTGCGACAGTTCGTGCGACGCGGACACAAATAATCCGGGATAGGCTTCCTGCACGATCTGCTTCACGCGCTGCTCGTGCGCCGGGTTGCGATAGGAATGTAGAAACAGAATCGCGATGGCGTCGATGCCGGATTTCACCAAGTCGTCGACGATGCGCCGGACTTGCTCTTCGTCAAGCTTGAGCAGCACATTGCCCTGCGCGTCGATCCGCTCGCGGATTTCAAACCGCAGCGCCCGCTCGATCAGCGGCTGGTGCTTCTGGAAAAACAGATTGTAGGATTCCGGCCGGTTGACGCGGCCGATCTCGTAGATGTCGCGAAAGCCTTGCGTGGTGAGCAACGCGCATTTTGCGCCGGTCCGTTCCAGGATCGTATTGATGGCGATCGTCGTGCCGTGCAGGAACAGCCGCGCGTCCGCGAATGTCGTTCCCGCTTTGGTGACGCCGGTCTGAATGCCGTCAACCAGCCGCGCCGGCGTCGTCAGCGTTTTGCCCAGACTGAATTCGCCAGTCCTCTCGTTGAACGCGGCAATGTCGGTAAAAGTGCCCCCTACATCCGCCGACAGGCGGATTCGATCGGTCTGCGCGTCCAAACTTGCACTCCCTTATTTTTGGCATCTCATCGAAATCGGATTTCGACGGTGCGATTAAAGCCCAGTTAAGCCCACTTTCGCTCGCGGCCGCAAGCAATGCGTCACGTTAAGCAATGTTCGCGCCGGCGGCCTGTTCTGCTTGGACAGGTGCGTCGGCGGGCCACAACTTCGCCTGGTATCGCCTTCGGGTTACCTGATCGGCTAGGGATATTGTACAGGCAACGCGGAAACGCTGAAGGCGGCGAAAAATGTCGAGCGAACCCTTGGGCGAGCTGATCGGGCGCTCGGTCCCCCGTGTCGAAGACGCGCGCCTGCTGCGGGGCGAAGGGCGCTATATCGATGACATTATATTGCCCGGCATGCTGCACGCGGTCTTTGCGCGCAGCCGCTCAGCCCATGCCCGGATCAAGAACGTCGATACGGCGGCCGCCAAAGCAATACCCGGCGTCCACGCTGTCTTATTATATGCGGACCTGCGGCCGCTTCTGACATGCGACCGGATTCCGCTTGCGCTTGCGGCGGTGGCGGTCAAGTTCGACGCCGAGCCCGTTTGTCTTGCCAGCGATGAAGTCTGTTATGTCGGCGAACCTATCGCGCTCGTCATCGCCGAAAATCGCCATACGGCGGAAGATGCCGTTGCGCTGATCGAAGTCGACTACGACGAATTGCCGGTCGTCACCGATCCGCGCGAGGGCCTCGCCCCCAAAGCGCCGCGTGCGCGGCTCGATTGCCCTGACAATCTGACAGCCGAGCACATTATAAAATACGGCGAAGTGGATCGCGTTTTCGCCGCAGCACCGCACCGGTTCTCCGAAAAATTTCGTATGGAAAAAGGCGGCGGCTTCTCGATCGAGCCGCGCGGCGTGATCGCGCGCTACGATGCCGGTGAGGATTTGCTGACGGTGTGGGACGGCACACAGACACCGCATCGCGCCAAAACCGTGATGGTGCAGACGCTGGGCTTTATGGAACACCAGGTGCGCGTCATCGCGCCCGATGTCGGCGGCGGCTTTGGTCCCAAGGCCGTATTTCACCCGGAAGAAATCGCGATTCCGGCGGCGGCCTTGCTGCTGCGCCGGCCGATCAAATGGGTCGAAGATCGCCTGGAGAGTTTCACCGCGACAGTGCAGGAGCGGCGGCAGATTTGGGATGTCGAAGTTGCCTTCGACGCCGGCGGCAAGCTCGGCGGCATTCGCGGCCGGCTCTATCACGATCACGGCGCCAATGTGCCCTATGGCGTCGCGCTACCTTACAACGGCGTAACCAATATGATCGGGCCCTATGTGCTGCCGGCGCTTCATCTGGTGGTCTCGCTGTGCCTGACCAATATGGTGCCGGTCGCGCCGACGCGCGGCGCCGGCCGCCCACAGGGCACCTTCGTGATGGAGCGCGTCCTCGATCGCATCGCGAAGACTTTGAATCTCACGCGCGACGAGGTGCGCCGCCGCAATCTCATTCCGCCGAAGAAAATGCCTTACGCCACGCCGATAAAACAGCGTGACGGCAGCGTGATGACTTACGACAGCGGCGATTATCCGGAATGCCAGCGGCGCGCGCTGGCGGCGGCGGAATGGGACATGTTCCCGCAACGCCGCGAGGCGGCGCGGCGCGACGGCCGCCTGCTCGGCATCGGGCTTGCCAATTACGTGGAAGGCACCGGCCGCGGCCCGTTCGAGAGCACCGCCATTCGCGTCGGCCCGTCGGGGCAGATCGTCGTTTCAACAGGCGCGACCGCGCAAGGCCAAGGCACCAAGACTATGCTGGCGCAGCTTGCGGCAAGCGTATTCGGTGTTTCGGCCGAACTCATCCATGTTGTCGACGGCGACACCGCGGCGACGCCTTTGGGACTGGGCGCCTTCGCCAGCCGCCAGGCGGTGACCGCCGGCAACGCGGCGTATCTTGCGGCTCAAAGCGTGGCGGACAAGGCCAAGGCCGTAGCGTCAGTGATGCTGGAAGTCGCGCCGGAGGATCTGGAGCTGAAAGACGGCGAAGTCCGCGTCGCCGGCGTGCCTAGGCTGAAAAAGAGTCTCGCCGAGATTGCACGCGCCCTTGGCGGCCTGCCCGGCTTTGCGTTGCCCGGCAATGTCAATCCCGGGCTCGCCTCGGCGGTGGATTATCAGCCGACGGGCATGACCTACACCAACGGCACCCATATTGCCGAAGCCGAGGTGAATCCAATCACCGGCGCGGTGCGGATACTGCGTTACACTGTAGTCCACGATTGCGGCCGCATGATCAATCCGATGATGGTCGAGGGCCAGGTGTGCGGCGGCGTGGTGCATGGCATCGGCGCCACGTTGTTCGAATTGATGCGGTTCGACGATTCCGGCCAGCCGCTGACCGGGACTCTCGCGGACTATCTGCTCCCCACCGCAGACGTCGTGCCGCGCATCGACATTCATCATATGGAATCGCCCTCCCCGCTCAATCCGCTCGGCGTCAAAGGCGCGGCGGAGAGCGGCACGATCGGCGCGCCGAGCGTGATCGTGTCGGCGATCGAGGACGCGCTGCGGCCGCTCGAACTTCGCATCACCGAACTGCCGATCATGCCATCACGGCTCCGCGCAATCATTCGCGCGGCGCAAAAATCCGGCAAGCTAGCGTGAAGCCGTCGGCTTTCACTTATCACGCGCCCAAGACTCTCGACGAGGCGCTCGATTTGATGGCGACGCTCGACAATGCGCGCGTGCTGGCCGGCGGCCAATCGCTGATGCCGATGATGAATTACCGGGTGGTGCAGCCCGAGCATCTGATTGATCTCGGCCGCATTCCGGAGCTCGCGTTCCTGGACGACACGCCCGAAGGCTTGAAAGTCGGCGCCATGACGACGCAGCGCGCCATCGAGCGCAGCGCGCTGGTGCGCAGGCGCTGCCCGTTGCTGACCGATGCGCTGTTTCACGTCGGCCATCAACAGACCCGCAATCGCGGTACCATCGGCGGCAGCATCTGTCATCTTGATCCGTCGGCGGAGCTGCCCGTTACGGCGTGCGCCTTGGACGCCGTCATGATGGTTGCGAGCAAGGCGGGGCGGCGGAAGATTCCATTCGCCGAGTTTCCAGCCGGCTATCTCGCGTCCAGTCTCGAGCCGGACGAGATTCTCGTCCAGATCGACTTCGGACCGTGGCCGAACCGCGCCGGATCGGCGTTCGAGGAATATGCTGTCCGCCCGGCAGACTTCGCCATCGTTTCGATTGCGGCAGTCATCGCAATGGACGGTGGCGACATTATTTCCGAAGCGCGCATTGCCGCCGGCGGTATCGCTGCCGTTCCCGTGCGACTGACCACCGTGGAGACGATGCTCAAGGGCCGGCGCGCTGACGCCGATCTTTTCGAGCGCGCCGCCGCGATGGCGGCCGCGTTGCCGGCGGAAGGTGACGACAATAATCGGCCCGAATATCGTCAGGAGCTTGCCGGCCATCTCACGCAACGGGCGCTGACCAAGGCCGTTCGGCGAGCGCGGGCAAGAACATTCACATGAGCACGCACGAGATTTCCATCACTGTGAACGGCAAGGAGTACAAGCGCACAGTGGATTCGCGCCTGCACCTCGCCGATTTCCTGCGTCAGGAGCTTGGGCTAACCGGCACCCATATCGGCTGCGAGCACGGCGTCTGCGGCGCCTGCACGGTACTGGTCGACGGCGCGAGCGCGCGCTCCTGTCTGATGCTGGCGGTGCAAGCCGACGAACGCCGGGTCGAAACGATTGAAAGCGTCGCGTCGCCGGATGGAACGCTGCACCCCATTCAAGCGGCGCTGTCCCAACATCATGGGCTGCAATGCGGCTATTGCACCCCCGGCGTCGTCATGACGCTCGTCGAGCTGCAACGCGAATGCGGCAGCGAACCCATCACTGAGGAGGAGATCCGGCGGGCGCTCTCGGGCAATCTCTGCCGCTGCACCGGCTATCAAGGCATGGTAGACGCAGCGCTCGCGGTGCTGCCGAAGGCGCACACCAAGGTGTGATGACGCCGAAACCCGGTGGAGTCCAAAAGCCGTTGCGGATGCCTATATAGAGTGGCAATTTTGACATCGTCATACACGCTCAACAGGATAACCCACATGGCATCATCAACGGAACGCGCGGTTCTCGCAGGCGGCTGTTTTTGGGGCATGCAGGATTTGATCCGCCGCCAGCCCGGCGTGATCTCGACGCGCGTCGGCTATAGCGGTGGCGACGTGCCCAACGCGACGTACCGCAATCACGGCACGCATGCGGAAGCGATCGAGATCGTTTTCGATCCGGCTAAGACCAGCTACCGCGCGCTGCTGGAATTCTTCTTCCAGATCCACGATCCGACGACGCGCAACCGCCAAGGCAACGATATGGGGACCAGCTATCGCTCGGCGATCTACTACGCCAGTCCCGAGCAGAAGCGCGTTGCCGAAGACACGATCGCGGATGTCGAGGCGTCGAAACTATGGCCGGGCAAGGTCGTGACCGAAGTGGCGCCGGCCGGTCCGTTCTGGGAGGCCGAACCCGAGCACCAGGACTATTTGGAGCGGTATCCCGAGGGCTATACCTGCCATTTCATCCGGCCGAACTGGAAGCTTCCGCATCGCAAGGAAGTCGCCGCGGCCAAATAATGGATGCGATGAGCGTTCTTAAATACTGAAATCGCTAATTCGATCCAGCCTGCGGCTTGGATATGCCCGCCAGATTCCGCGCGCGCGCTTTCTTCTCCTCGATCTTCATGCCGCGCGCGATCTGAATGCGCTGCGCCTGCGGTGAGCCGGCGCCGTGCAGGCTTTCGGTCAGGTAGCCGACGGCATTGCGGCCGATCGTCATGTTCTCGATCAAGCGCAGCATGCGCATGCGATCGACGACCTCGACGCCGTCGCGCCCTCGCAGGAATTTGCGGATGAGCGGGCCGACTTCATTATTCTGCAGGTCCTTCTCTGAGGGCATGGTGACAACCAGGCCGCCGGCGATGTCCTGCGCCAGCCGCGCGATCTCAAAGGGAAAGCGCGTGACATTATGCTTGGCGACGTTCGAGAGCATCTCGTCATTGATATAAGCGCCGGACGCCACCGGCTTCGATTGATGCGCCCCCGCCATGCAGCTCGAATAAATGGTTTCGTTGAGATGCGTCATCTCGACGAGCTTGTCTTTGATGTGGGAGGCACCCTCCACGCCGTTGTGCTCGGCCGCTGTCGCCGCGGCGCCGATCAGCACATCGCCAAGCCCGGTTTTGCAGACGTAAGAACTGCGATGATAGGTGGTGAAGCGTTCGACCAGTGACGAGGCATAAGCCCATTCGCCGTCCATGAAGACGTGTTCATGCGGCACGAATACGTCGTCGAACACGATCAGCGATTCCTGGCCGGCGAATTGCGCGTTGCCGGCGTCCATCGCGCCGCCATCAACGATGCGCGTGTCGTTGGTCTGGCGGCCGACGATATAGGTCAACCCCGGCGCATCGACGCGCACCGCGCCAACCACCGACCAGTCGCGGTCGTTCTCGGTCATGCGCATGGTCGGCATGAAGATCAGCCAATGCGAATTGACCGCGCCGGTCTGGTGCATCTTGGCGCCCGAGACGTAAATGCCTTTGTCGTCGCGTCGCACCACGTGCAGGAACAGATCCTTGTCGCTTTGCTGATGTGGCGGCTTCGAGCGGTCGCCCTTGGGATCGGTCATGGCGCCGCCGATGACGATATTCGCCGCCTGCGCTCGCTTGAGGAAAGCGAGAAAACGGCGGTGATAATCGGTGCCGTTTTTGCCGTCGATATCGAAGGTCACGGAATGGCATGAACTGATGGCGTCGAGCCCGACGCAACGCTGAAAACAAGTGCCGGTACGCCGGCCGAGCTCGCGCTGCATTTCGTGCTTGCCGACAAGCTCGGCCGGCTCGACCGGCACATGGAGAAAGCGGTTGATCTGGCGATCGCTGATGCCGGAATGCACGGTGGCAAGCTTCGGCTGTTCCGTCGCCAGCCGGAACGTCTCGGCCATGGCGTTGATCGAAGGCCGGATGACCGGATTATCGACCGGCTCCGGCACCCGCTCGCCCATGAAGAACACATTCATGCGGCGGCCGCGCAGCGAGGCGATATAATCGTCCGCGTTCTTGATCGGAGTTGCGAAGTCGGCCCACAATGTCGCGACGGTTTGCGTCACAGGTTGCATCACACGGCCTCCGCCGATAGTCACGCCTTGATCAATTCTCGAAGCTTGTAACGTATGATCTTGCCCGATCCGGTGCGAGGGATCTCGGCGATCAACTGCACACTATGCGGCACTTTGTACGCCGATAGTTGTGCGCGGCAATGGGCGAGCAGAGCGTCATTCTCGACGCTCTTGCCGGGACGCGCCACCACAAAAAGCGCCGGAACCTCGCCAAGATGCTCGTGGGGGACGCCAACCACCGCGCAATCGAGCACCGCATCGAACGTATTCACGACTTCCTCGATCTCGGCCGGCGCGATGTTCTGGCCGCCGCGAATGATCAGCTCCTTGAGCCGGCCGGTAATGGTGAGAAAACCGTTCTCGTCGGACTTGGCCAGATCGCCGGTGTGATACCAGCCGTCGCGCAAGGCGTTTCGCGTTTCATCCGGCTTGTTGTGATAGCCGGGCATGACATTGGGGCCGTGGACGATCAGTTCGCCCTCCTGGCCCGCCGCGACATCTTGGCCTTTCAGATCGAGGATGCGTACCGCGAGCCCCGGCACCGGAATGCCGCAGGAGCCCATGACGCGGCCGCCGGTCGGCCAGTTCATCGTCACCATGGTCGAGGTTTCGGTGATGCCATAGCCGTCAAGCAACGGCACGCCGAAATGACTTTCGAACTCGCGATTGAGCGTCGCCGGCATGATGGCGCCGGCCGAAGCGCAAAGCCGCAGATTGGGGAATTTTACGCCCTGCTCGCCGCGTGTCGCCTGCAACAAATAATGAAACATCGTCGGCACCCCGGGGAAATAAGTGAATTCTCCGGTTTTCAGGAGACGCACCGCCTCGCTGGTCGAGAATTTCTCCATAATATATTCGGTTGCGCCGGCCGCGAGGATGCTGAGCACCGACAGATTGAGCGCGTAGGAATGAAACAGCGGCAGCGGCGACAGCACCGTGTCGCGCTCGCTCAATCCGGTGATCGGCGCCCAGCACGCCGCCGTCACCCACAACATGCCGTGCACCGAGAGCTGCACGCCCTTGGCGCGGCCGGTCGTGCCCGATGTGTAGAGAATAAACGCAGTCTCGTGCAGCAACGCGGGATCGCGCGGCGGCGACTTCGGCGGCGTGCTTATGAGCTTGGCGTAATACAGGGCCTCCGCGCTGCAAGCGCCGCGATCCGTAGCAATAATGGTCTTGAGATTTGGCGCGGAACCTTTCAGCCGCGCAAATAGATCGCCGCGCTCGGCGGTGGTGATCACCGCCTTGCAACCGGCGTCGGTGAGCCGGTATGCGATCTCTGCTTCGGTGGCGTCATAGCTGATCGGCACACTGATCGCACCGGCGCGCGCGATAGCGAAGCAGCTTTCGACCCACGCCACGGAATTCGGCAGCATGATTGCGACGGTGTCGTTCGGCTCAATCCCATTGTCCGCCATGTGTCCGGCAAGCCTACCAGTACGATCAAGCAATTCGGCATAGGTTACCGTCGATTGCGCGTCGCGAAACGCGCATTTGCCGCCGCGTGCGGCGGCGTGCCGGCGCAGCAATTCCGGTATGGGGGCAATCAGGTCCGTGTGCAGCATGGCAATCCCCCATCAGACCATGCTGTAGCCGCCGCTGATGCTCAGCACCTGGCCGGTAATCCAGCCGCCATGCGGCGACGCGAGCATCGCCACCATCGGCGCGACGTCGCCCGGCAGACCAAGACGGCGCACCGGATAAAATTTCACGAGCTTCTCGCGGTTGGCGTCGACCCAATCCTTGTCGTGCGCGGTCTCGACCAGGCCGAGCGACACGGTGTTCGCGGTGGTGCCGGAGCGGCCGAATTCGCGCGCCAGCGACTTCATCAAGCCGATGACGCCAGCGCGGGCGGCGGCGACGATCGAGAGGCCGGATTCGCCGACGCGCGACGAATCCCCGATGACGCTGACGATGCGGCCGTTCATGCCGGCTTCGAGATGCGGCGCGGCGGCGTGGCAGCAATGGATCGCGCCATAGAGCGAGGCGTCGATCTGCGAGTGCCAATCCTCGGGAGTGGTCTCGATAAAGCGCTGGCGCTTGGCGAGACCGGCATTGTTGATGAGGATATTGAGACCGCCGAAGTCTTTGACAATGGCGTCGGTCATCGCCTTGACGGCGGCAAAATTGGCCACGTCAGTCTGAAAGGCTTTGGCATCGCCGCCTTTCGCCTTGATCTCACCGACGATGGCCGCGGCCTCCTGCCCGGAACTTCGGTAGTTGACGGCAACGCCTGCGCCTTCCGCCGCGAGGCTCAGTGCGATTTCGCGGCCGACGCCGCTCGCGGCGCCGGTCACCAAGGCGATCTTTCCTTTCAATCCTAAATCCATGGTCGCTCATCCCTCGTTGAACCGTTCAAGTCTTATTTTTGGCGCGCGCCGCTTCGATCAAGCGGTAAAGACGCTCCGGCGTTATCGGCAGTTCGTTGATTTCGATGTCGAGCGGCGATAGCGCATCTGCAACCGCGTTCGCGATCGCGGCCGGCGCGCCGATCGTGCCGCCCTCGCCCATGCCGCGAAAGCCGCCAAGCGTCGTCGGCGATTCACTTTCCAGATGGACCAATTTCATCGGCGGGATTTCGCAGGCCGACGGCACGAGATAGTCGACCAGGCTCGCGGTGTGCATCTGGCCCTGCTCGTCGTAGATGACTTCCTCATAGAGCGCGACACCGATGCCTTGCGCGACGCCGCCCTGAACCTGGCCGTCGACGATCAGAGGATTGACGATCTTTCCGCAGTCTTCGGCCACCGCGAAATGATCGATGCGGATTTCATAGGTCTCCGGATCAATCTCGACGGCGGCGATATGCGTTGCCGACGTCGTGGTGCCGAAGACCGGATCGTAGGTCTTTGTCGCGGCGAGTTCGTCTCTTGCTACCGCCGGCAAGCGCCCGATTTCCGAATAGACGGCGCGCGCGACTTCGCGGAACGTGATGACGCGGTCGGTGCCGGCGACGGAGATCTTTCCGTCTTCGGCAACAAGATCGGCAGCCGCGGCTTCGAGGAGATACGAGGCGGCATTGAGCACTTTTTCGCGCACAGCCTGCGCCGCGAGCGTCGCCGCGCCGCCGGCCAGCACCAGGCTGCGGCTGGCATAGGTGCCGGTGCCTCCGGCGACGGCGGCGCTATCGCCGTGCACGATGCGGATGTCCGCGATGCGAACGCCGAGATGTTCGGCGACGATCTGCGCCAGCGTGGTTTCGAGACCTTGGCCGTGCGAGGCGATGCCGAAGGCGGCAGTCACCGCGCCCGTTGAATCGATGCGAACAATCGCCGTCTCGGTGCCGGTATTGATCGGCATGCCCGGCGCGGCCGAAATGCGCGAGCCGATGCCTGTCAGCTCTGCATAAGACGCAATGCCGATGCCGCTCCAACGGCCGGCAGCGCGCGCCTTTTTCTGCGCGGCGCGCAGATCGTCATAACGGATTGCCCCGCACGCGGCGTTGAGGCATTCCTGGAAACCGGATTTGTCCCAGACGATGCCGGACGCGACCTTGTAAGGAAGCTCATCCGCGCTAACGAGATTGCGGAGCCTGATGTCTTTCGCGTCGATGCCGAGTTTCGCGGCGGCCATATCCATCAGCCGTTCCGTGACAAAGGTCGAGATCGGCCGGCCGACGCCGCGATAGGGACCGAGCGGCGCTTTCGACGTCGCCGTGCCCCGCACCCGGCCTTGGTAATTCGTAATGCGATAGGGGCCGGGAAGAAAGCTGACGACTTGGATCGGTTCGAGCGCCGCCGTCCACGGATAGATCGAATAGGCGCCGACGTCGCCGATGACGTCGGCGCGCAGCGCGGCAATGCGGCCCTCCCCGTCAAGCGCCATTTCCGCATCGACGATCTCGTCAAATCCCTGGCTGGTGGCAAGAAGGTCCTCCATGCGGTCCGACGTCCATTTGACGGACCGCGACAAGCGCCGCGCCGCGGCGCAGACAAAAATTTCTTCCGGATACAGCGAGCCCTTGCCACCGAAACCGCCGCCGACATCCTGGGCGATGACGCGAACTTGATGACCCGGAATATCGAGCGCCATCGCCACCGCGTCGCGCACGATGCCCGGCACTTGCGTCGCCGAACAAAGCGTCAGCGCTTCGCGCCCCGCATCATATTCGGCAAGGCAGGCCCGCGGCTCGATCGCCACCGGCGCTTTGCGATGCATGCGGAACCGGGCGCCGACGTGTACCGGCGCCGCGGCAAAGGCAGCGTCGACATCGCCACGCTTGAATTCGCGGCTCACCAGCACATTGGTGCCGGCTTCGTCGTGCAGGAGCGGCGCGCTGTCCTGCGCCGCCTGCTCCGGATCGACGACAAACGGCAGCGGCGCGTAGTCGATCACGACGAGTTCGAGCGCGTCCTCAGCCTGATAGCGGTTTTGCGCGACAATGCCGGCCACTGGCTCGCCGACATAGCGAACCTTGCCGCGCGCCAACGGCAAAATCGGCGTGGCGTGGTAATTTTTCATGCGCGATGTCGCGATCAGCGGCTTGACTTGATCGGCCAAATCCTCCGCCGTGAACACGGCGATGACGCCTGGCGCCGCGCGCGCTGCAGTGCAATCGATCGAACGGATGCGCGCATGCGATTGATCGCTCCTGCGGAACGCGGCGTGCAATACGCGCGTTACTTGCCGATCGTCGGTATAGGCGCCGAGGCCGGTCAGAAGCCGCGGGTCCTCGGTACGCTTGATGCGCGCGCCGATGATCTTCGGCCGAGCGTGGATTTCGGGCGAGTCAATCATAGGCGTCGGCACCCTTTCGCACAGTCGCCCATTGCGCGGCGTCATGGCCGCAGAGAATTTTTGCGCCGGCCGCCTCGATGCGCGTGACCTCGGCCAGCGACTTCAGCAGCGCGTCGGCGTTCCAGGTATTTTTTGGAACGACGCCGGTATCGAGCGTGGAGCGCAGCGTGACCGTATCGGACGCGAGCAGAAACATCCCTGCGCGTTCGAGCGCAACCAGCGCGCCGGTCGTGCCCGGCGTATGGCCGGGCAGCGGAACGAGCACAATGCGGCCGTCGCCGAACACATCGCGCTCGCCGTCAAGAATGTCGGTCGGTGCCGGCTGCTCCCATTCGGCGGCAAGATAACCTTGCGCTTTCGCGCCCGGTACGCGCGCGGCTTCGACTTCCTTGCGATGAATGATGAACGTCGCGCGCTTGAAGAAGGTGTTGCAACCGCAATGGTCGGGATGCAGATGCGAACACACGACGACGTCGATATCGTCGCATGTCAGCCCGATGCCGGCGAGCGCGTTCACGACATTATCGCCGGGCTGCATGATCGGCGTCATGAACCTGGCGAGACTTCCCCAGCGTGCTTCCGGCTGTTCCGGCACGGAGGGATGACAGCCGGTATCGAACAGCACATTGCCTTGGCTGTGACGCAACAGAGCGCATGACACGGGAATTTCGATGGTTTCGCTGCGCTCCGCGTCCGGCAGAAAGATGCTCTTGCGCATGCGCAAGCGACCGCCGGAAAGAAGATGCATCTTCATCGCGCCGCCCCCGTTTTACCGACGACGGCGCGGATCGCTTTGACGATGTGCTGGTAGCCGGTGCAACGGCAGAGATTGCCCGATATGCCCTTGCGGATGTCGTCATCAGTGGCGAGCGGATATTTCCGCAACAGATCGGTCGCGGTCATCAACATGCCGGGCGTGCAGAAGCCGCACTGCAAGGCGTGATGTTCGTGAAATGATTCCTGTAATTCGTTCATCCGCCCGATCCGGCCGAGGCTTTCGACCGTCTCGATGCTGCGGCCGTCGGCCTGCACCGCGAGTATCAAACATGAGCGCGCGCTGTCGCCGTCGACCAAAACCGTGCAAGCGCCGCAGACGCCGTGCTCGCAACCGACATGCGTGCCGGTAAGGCCAAGCGTATGGCGCAGAAAATCGGCGAGCAAAAGTCGCGGCTCGACGGCTGCCTCATAGGCCGAGCCGTTCACAGTCACAGTGATATCGCGCGTCGTCTTCATGCCGCGATCTCAGTTGCGCGCCGCCATGCCGCTGCCAGCGCGCGGCCCGTAAGCACACCGGCCAGATGTCGCCGATAATCGGCCGAGGCGTGTAAATCGGTCTCGGGCGCAATCGCTTCGCGCACGGCTTCGATCGCGCATCTGTTCAGATTTTCATCCAGCGCCTGCCCCACCAAAAGCGTTTCAGCTTCGGCGGCACGCAATGCGGTCGGACCGACGCCAGTCAAGGCGAGGCGGGCTTGTGTAATCCTGTCTGCGGACACCGTGAGCGTCACTGCCACCGCGGCGAGCGCGAAATCGCCATGACGCCGCGCGACCTCTTCGAATCCCCAGCCGGTGCGCGGCGGCAGCTTCGGCAATACGATCTCGGTTAGGATCTCCGGGCCGTCGAGATCTACGGTCATGGTGTCGACGAAAAAGTCGCGCGCCGCAGCGATGCGCGTACCGGAGGCCGAAGCGATGTGAAGCTTGGCGTCGAGTAACAGCGCCATCATCGGCAGCTCGGCCGCTGGATCGGCATGCGACAGGCTGCCGCCGATGGTGCCGCGATTGCGGATCGCAAGATGCGCCACGTGTGTCATCGCGCACGAAAGAACGGGCAAATGCTGGGCAACGATTGGGGAAGTCTCGAGCGCAAAGTGGCGCGTCAGCGCGCCGACCTGAATGCTGCCCGCTGTTTCTTCGATGAAGCCGAGGCCGGGAATCCGATTGATGTCGACCAGAATAGACGGCCGCAGCAGGCGAAAATTGAGCATGGGCATGAGGCTCTGGCCGCCGGCGAGAACCTTTGCTTCATCGCCCGCCTCGGCCAAGGCCGCGACGGCCATATCGATACTGGTCGCGGCGATATAGTCGAAGATGGGCGGCTTCATCGCTCACCGTCCCCGAAACTTGGGCCGGCGCTTCTGCGCGAAGGCGAGACGGCCCTCTTTGTAGTCTTCGCTCGCCGAGGCGTGATCGATGATCGCCTGCACGGCGGCAGGGTCGGCTGAACCGGACGCGAGGCCGTTGAGAATGAATTTCGCGCCGGCAACCGACAATGGCGCATTGCCGGCGAGTATCGCCGCCATCTGATCCGCCATTGCCATGGGATCGGCTGACTGCCCGTCGGCCATGCCGATACGGACGGCCTCAGCCGCATCGAACCGCTCGCCAAGGAAAAGAATGCGTTTGGCCGGCGTCAATCCGACCAGCGCAAGAAGCCGCTGCGTGCTGCGGAAGCCGTAGACGATGGAGAGGCGCGCGGCGGGAATACCGAAGGACGCATCATTCTTGGCGAGACGGAAATCGCACGCCATGGCGAGATGACACCCGCCGCCGAGACAAAAGCCACTGACCACCGCAATCGCAGGCTTGGCGACGCCGGCGATCGCTTCCGCCGCCGCGTCGACGGCAACCTCGTACTCCGCGCTCAGGGCGATATCGTCGCGGACGCTGGCAAATTCCGAAATGTCCGCGCCGACGCTGAAATTGCCGCCGGCGCCGGTCAGCACAATGGCGCGCACCGCATTGTTCGCGCCGAGTTCGCTGAACAAGCGCGCGATATCTTTCCACATGTTCAAGGTGACAGCGTTACGCTTGGACGGCCGGTTGAGCGTCACCAACGCGGTCGCACCCTGCTGCGTCAGTTCGATATCGGCCACGCGCTTCGCTCCCGCTGATTTCGTGGCGTCCATGTGCCGCCGGCAGAGCTAAAGTCAATCGACACCACGGATTTGTAACTTGCATAACTAGACATAGTTGGCGAATAAAAGCAACGCATACGCGTCCAATTTCCATTACCCCATGCAAGTTACTTGCATAAATGGACTATTTTAGCGACATCCCCGCACGGGGAATGTAAAGCAAAATCATTCCTTGCCGCGGATCGCCGCGATGCGGTCGCTGATCTCCGGCGCGCCGAATTCACGCGGATCGTAGTTCATGCGGTAGCGCATCGCGTGCGGTTCGATCGGCTTGAGGCAATTATTGCAGATGACTGTGGGCGTGAAGTCATTGCCGCAATCGCGATGGGTCAGAATGATCGGCGGTCCCCCGCGCGACAGCCAGCGGTCGCCCCAGGCCAGCATCACGATCAGCGCGCCGTAGAGATCCGTGCCCATCTCGGTGAGCCGGTATTCGTAACGGTCGGGCTGCGATTGATATTTACACCGTTCAAAAATTCCGGTGCCGACGAGGCGCGTCAGCCGGTCGGTCAGGATATTAGAGGCGATGTTGAGCTCGGCCAAGAGCCGGTCGAAGCGGCGCGCACCCAAAAACGCCTCGCGAATGATGAGGAAGCTCCAGCGGTCGCCGATGATATCGAGCGTGCGCGACACCGAGCTCGGCCGGCCGCGCGAATATTGCAAGGCGTCCGACGAGCGGCGCGCGCGGTGAACCGGCTGCGCCAGGCGATAACCGGCGCCCGGCCCGTTGCGATAATTCACCCGCAGCGCCGAGATTTTTTGCAGGCAGGCCGAACAAGCAACGACCGGCGCGCAATCGCAACCGCAGGAATCGTGGACGAGTTGCAGCGGCGCGCCTTTGCCGCTGGAGAGCCAGCGGTCGCCGAACCGCATCATCGCCATGAAGCTCGGATAGAGTTCCAAGCCCGCTTTGGTCAGCCGATAGCCGACGCGATGCGATGTCTGCGAGTAGCGGACCTGGCGAAATATGCCCTGCTGCGTCAGGCGCTTCAGCCGCTCTGTCAGCGTGGCGCGCGGCAGCCCGAGCGCCGCGCGAAAACTCTCGAAGCGGCGCGCGCCGAAGAAGGCTTCCCGGATAATAAGAAACGTCCATGCATCCGATAGAACGCTCACAACGCGCGCGACGGAGCAGTTTCGCTCGCGCACCTGCGGCAGTGCGCGAGCTTTAGGACCTGCCTTTGCCGAGTAGGGACGCCGGCTGGTCTTAAGCAATGCGTCCATTGTTATATTGGTCCATCAATGATCGGCTCACCATTGGTTGGCCGGAGACTGGACCTAAAAGGGAAATTCGTCGAGGGGGCCGTTTCCGGCTTCGAACAACAAATCGGGAGGTGAACCATGACGCGTATCCTCATTACCGGCGCAGCCGGCCAGATCGGTGTCGCATTGCGCCGCGGCCTGAGCGGCAGCTATCCGCTCGTCCGCCTCGCCGACATCGCTCCGCTCGGCACTGCCCAAGCCGGCGAAGAAGTCTGTCAGACCGACATCCGCGACATCGCCTCCGTCGAAAAGGCCATGGCCGGCATCGAATGCGTCGTGCATCTCGCCGGCCAGTCCACGGAAGGCTCGTGGGAAAACGTACTGGCTCTCAATATCGAAGGCTGCTTCAACGTCTTTGAGGCGGCGCGCCGCCACGGCGTCAAGCGCGTGATTTTCGCGAGCTCAAATCACGCCATCGGTTTTCACCGGCGCGAGCGATTTCTTGACAATACGGTCGAGATGAGGCCGGACTCGCGCTACGGCGTTTCGAAAGTATTCGGCGAGGCGCTGGGCCGTCTCTATGCCGACAAGCACGGCATGAGCGTCGCCTGCCTTCGCATCGGCACGTTCCGCACGCCGGACCGGCCGATCGACGCGCGTGGCCTGCTGACCTGGATCAGTCACCGCGACATGGTGCAGCTCACCCGCCGCTGCATCGACTACCCGGACTATCACTTTATTATCGCCTACGGCGTGTCGAAGAATCTGCGCAGCCGCTGGGACAATACCAATGTGAAATTCCTCGGCTATGTGCCGAAGGACGATTCGGAAGTATTTGCCGCGGATATATTCGCCAAGGGCAAGGAGGAAAACGAAATCTCAGCCCTATTCCACGGCGCGCATTATTGCCCGATGGAATTTGACGGCGATACCTCGCTGATCGAGTGAGCCATCAGTTAGGGGGACGACCGTAGCCACTGCCGCCCGGTGTTTCGAGCTACGATTACGCCATCGCTGTTTCGAATAACAATCCGGCGAAGACGTTCGCAGAGTTCGTGCAATACGGCAAAGCCAATCCCGGCAAGCTGAACTACGGCCATCTCGGAACCGGCTCAAGCCAGAATCTGCTGGCAAAGCGGCTGGAAAAAGTCACCGGCATGAGCATGACCGGCATCCCGTACAAAGGCGCCGCCGATGCGCTACACGAAGTCGTATCGGGCCGACTCGACCTTTTTGTTGGGCCACCGTTCGCCGTGATGCCGCTTTACGAAGGCAAGCAGCTCAAAGTGCTGGCGGTGACCGGCAAGGAACGTCTCGCGTCGGCGCCCAATGTGCCGACCTTGACGGAAAGCGGCATCCCTATCGTGACCTTTGCCTGGCTCGGCATCTGTGCGGGCGCCGGCACACCGCAGCCGATCATCAATCTGCTGAACAGCAAGGTCACGCCAATTCTCAAATCGGACGAGTATCGGGCGCTGCTCGCCGCGTCCGGTTCCATTCCAATGTCGTCGACGCCGCAAGAGATGCAGGACGTCATCGACGACACCGTGAAGCAGGCAGCACCGCTCGTCGATGAATTCGATCTGCATCTCTAGCAACGACGCATCGCCTTGGAATTCGCTATATAGAGCGGGCATAGCGGCCGCGCGTGCGCGCCATCAATTTTGCGCGGTACTGTATTTTTCACGAAATTGCTTCGTTGGAGGGCTAGCTAGTCCGGCAACAACGCCGACTTCGCGGAATTGGCGACGTTTTGCAAAGCTGCTTTGCGCGCCATTTCGGCGTCGCGGCGGGCTATCGCGCTGAGAAGAACATCGACTTCTTTGATGCTTTGCTGCTGGCGTTGCGTCCGCAGCAGCGACTGCCGCCTTAGTCCGGACGTTCGCAACACCAGACGATTGATGATGTCGAACGCGATCGAATTCCGGGCGCCAGAACAAATACGGTCGTAGAAGGCGCGCTTCGCCACCAGCATCCGGTCGACATCGCCGGAGCGATAGGCGCCCTTAAGACGCTCGCCTTCCTCAATCAAGGCGGCAAGCTCTTCCTCGCTTGCCTTCTCAATGAATTGCTCGACGACGAGCGCTTCGAGCGTTCCCCTGATGCGATAAGCGTTTTCGGCGTCGGTTTGCGAGATGACGCTCACCGAGAGCCGGCGCGTCGGCGAATGGGTCAGAATGCCCTCGGCCTGCAATTCGCCGAGCGCCTCGCGCAGTGACGTCCGGCTCACTTTCAACTGCTCGCACAATTCGCGCTCGACGAGCCGCGCGCCTGGCGCCAGCACGCCGGTCTCGATGGCTCTGCGCAGTGCATCGATGATGCGGCTACGCAGCGAAACTGACGGCTCCTGAAGCGCGGTGAGACGCCCCCGACCACTGTTATCCGTCTTGAGTTCGCCAACTGCTTTATCCACGGGGCCTCTATTTATAGGAACACGCCTCACCGAGATGCTGCAGCGCACGGCGCGCCATGACTAGAACGAGATTGGCTCGATATTCGGATGACCCGGCGAGATCTTCCATCATCATGGCGGGATCGACCTTGCATTGCGCCACCACCGCCGGGCCGAAGTCGCGCGTGAGAGCTTCTTCAAGATCGCGCAACCGAAATACGCCGGCCGATCCGGCTCCCGTCACCGCTGCGCGCGCCGCCGATCCGAATTTCGCGACAAAGACCGCGGCAACCGCGTAACGCGAGGCGGCGCTGCGAAACTTCGCATAGCCCGCTTGATCGGGAACGGGAAAATCGATGCGCGTGATGATCTCGCCCGGTTCGAGCGTCGTCTCATAGAGCGCGACGAAGAAATCGTCTGCCGCAATTCTTCGCCGATCGGTAATGACCGTCGCGCCGAGGCCGAGGACGGCGGAAGGATAATCCGCGGCCGGATCGTTGTTGGCGACCGAACCGCCGATCGTCCCGCGATTGCGGACGTGGCGGTCGCCGATCGAGCCGACCATTCCGGCAAGTGCCGGGATAGCTTTGCGCACGACGAGCGAAGTGGCCACTTCGGCATGCGTCGTGGTGGCGCCGATCGACAAGACATTCTTTTCCAGTTTGATGCCGCGCAGATCCGGCAAGACCGCCAGATCAATCAGGTCGGATGGCCGCGCCAGCCGTTGCTTGAGCGCCGGCAGCAGCGTATGGCCACCGGAGAGATACGAAGCCTCTTCGTTGTCGGAGTGAAGCTTAAGCGCCTCTTCGAGACTCTTCGGACGGTGATATCGCGTCGGATACATCACCATGGCCTCTACTCCATGCCCGCAGGCGCAAGCTGCTTGGCCGCGGCAACGGCCAGGATCGCCTTGACGATGTTGTGGTAGCCCGTGCAGCGGCAGAGATTGCCTTCCATCTCCTCGCGCACGACGTCCTCGGTCAGCGGCTCGGGATAAGTCTCGACAAGATTAACCGCCGCCATGATCATGCCCGGCGTACAGTATCCACACTGCAAGGCGTGGAGACGATGAAACGCCTCTTGCATCGGATGAAGTGTCCCGTCTTTTCCGGCGAGTCCTTCGATGGTCGTGACCTCCCCATCCTGCGCCTGAGCCGCAAGCACGGTACAGGATTTGACGGATTTGCCGTTCAGGTGGACCACGCAGCAGCCGCATTGCGTCGTGTCGCAGCCGACATGCGTTCCGGTCAATCGCAGATATTCGCGCAGGAAAACCACGAGGAGCGTTTCGTCCTCGACGTCACGCGAGACCTCGGTGCCGTTCACGGTGAGAGTAATGTGTTGCATTGCTGGTTGGTCTCTATGCGGCGTTCTGACGATTCTTATATTCTTGAATCGCGTTCCAGATTTTGGTCGGCGTCGCCGGCATCTCGATGTAAGGGTTGCCGTATTCCGACAACGCATCGTCGATCGCGCTCATAACGACCGCCGGCGCGGGCGTCGTGCCGCCTTCACCGCCGGCCTTCACGCCGAACGGATTGGTCGGTGACAGAACTTCGACGATCTCAGTCTTGAACGACGGCATATTGTCGAAGCGCGGCATGCCGTAGTCCATGAACGAGCCCATCAGCGGCTGCCCCGACGCCGGATCGATGGCGCACTGTTCCCACAGCGCCTGACCGACGCCTTGGGCGATGCCGCCATGCGTCTGGCCATGGACGATCAGCGGATTGATGCAGCGCCCGACGTCGTCCACGGTCGCATAACGCTTGATGTCGACGGATCCTGTCTCGGGGTCGATCTCGATCTCGCAAAGACAGGCGCCGTTGGGGAACACCGGCGTATGCATCTCGTTGTCGCGGCGGACGCGAAGGCCGCCCTGCAATTCCACCGGCAATCCATCCTGCTCGGCGAGCGGCGCGAGCTCGAACCAGTTCAGCGCGCGATTGCTCGACGCCACGCGGAAGAACCCGTCCTCGAACTGCACCAAATCCAGCGGCACATCTTCGAGATGCGCCATTAAGGCTTTGCCCTTGTTGATGAGATCCTCGGAGCCGAGCGCAATGACCGCGCTGGCATGACGCATCGAACGACCGGAATGGGTGCCGCCGCCGGCGCTGACGATGTCGGTATCGCCGAGCGTGATTTTCACGGATTCAAAAGGCACATCGAGCAGATCGGCGGTGACCTGAGCAAAGCTCGTCTCGTGCCCCTGCCCGGCCGGCTGTGTTCCGATCACGACCTCGATTATGTTTGAACGCACGATGAGGTCCGCGCGCTCCTTGGGCGATCCGATCGAGGATTCGACGTAATTCGCAAAGCCAAGGCCTAAAAGCTTGCCGCGCGACTTCGCCTCGGCGCGCCGCGCCGGAAAGCCCTGCCAATCGGCCAGTGACAGCGCGCGATCCATGTTCTTTTCGTATTCGCCACTGTCATAGATCGAGCCGACCGCATTTTGATACGGCATCTGCTCCGGCCGCACGATGTTGTGCCGGCGCAATTCGAGACGATCGAAGCCGAGCTCGCGCGCCGCCTTATCGATCAGCCGCTCGATGGCGAAGGTCACTTCCGGACGGCCGGAGCTGCGATAGGCTTGCGTCGGCATGGTGTTGGAAAACGTGGCGCGCGCGCGCAGCGTCGCCAGCGGAATATTGTAGGACCCGGTGATGAGGCCCGAGCCCTTGCTCAGCGGCGACAGCGACACGCAACGCGCGCCGACATTGCTGAGATTGGACGCGCGCATGGCGAGGAAGCGGCCGTCCTTGTCGATGGCGAGTGACACCTCGGTGACAAGGTCGCGCCCCTGATAATCCGTCAGGAACGCTTCCGACCGCTCGGCCCGGAATTTCACTGGCCGGCCGAGCTTGCGCGACGCCCACAACACCAGTCCGAACTCGACGAAGGACCGGTTACGCGTGCCAAAATTTCCGCCGACGTCGAATGACAGAACCCGAACGCTCTGCGGGTCGACGCCGAGAACGGCCGCCAATTCCTGTTTCTGCCGGACGGCGCCGCCGCTGCCCGCATATATAGTGTAACGCTGAGTCGCTGGATCGAAATGTCCGAGCGCGGCGCGCGGTTCGAGCGGCACGCCGGTGACGCGGCCGATATGCGTTTTCATGGTCACGACGTGAGCTGCCGAAGCGAAGGCTGCGTCGGTTGCCGCGGCATCGCCGAAAAACGTGTCGACCAGAACATTATTCGGCAACTCGTCCCACAGCCGCGGCGCATCGGGCTCTACCGCCGCCAACGAGTCGGCAACCCATGGCAGGACGTCGTAGTCGACTACGACATTTTCCGCACCGCTTTGCGCCTGCTCCAGCGTTTCGGCGACGACCATCGCCACCGCCTCGCCGACGTGACGCGCTTTGTCGGGGGGGAGTAGAATATTAGGTCCGGCGAAAACTTCCGTATCGCCCGGGCCGCGGAGCTTCATGTCGAACTTGGTGGACGGCACCGGACTGTGCGGAATGGGCTTCAGACCGTCCTTGCGGCAGTCCTCGCCGGTATAGACCGCGAGCACACCGGGCATTTTCAACGCTTCGGACGGATCGATCGAAACAATGCGCGCATGCGGATGCGGCGAGCGGACCATCGCGGCCCAGACCTGTCCGGGCAGGCTGAAATCATCAGAAAACCTGCCTTTTCCGGTAATCAGGCGCTGGTCCTCATTGCGCGGGATTGGCTTTCCAACCGCCTTAAAAACGCGTTCCGCCAGCATGTAGCGTCCGCTCCCAGTAAATGAAAGAATGTATTATGTAATACAAATTAGTCCTGCGGGAAACCAAGGTCAACTCCCGCTTCGGCGTAAGTGAGGCCGTTAGTCGCCGGAGTGCCGCGACCGGCTGCTAACGGAACATGGCGCTGACGGTCGCCGCGCGCCGCTGACGCGCGTTCAATGCAATCGGACTAAGAAAAAAGCGAACCCGGTCACACCCTGCCCGATCACTTCCCTTCCCGCGCGAACGGCGCAACGACATCCTCATATGGATAGGCCTGCGGCATGATTTTCATATCGACCGAGATCTTCTGCGTTCGCTCGACATTGCCACGCGTGAACTTGCCGTCGGTCGAATACCATCTGTTCATGCGCGCGAGTGCGGCCGAAAGCACCGCGGGATCTGCGTTCTGGAACGTCCGCTTGGCGATGTCGAAAGTGCCGGATGGATTCGAATGAATGAACGTCAGGGCTTCGGCGAGCGCATCGAACACGCCGCGCGCATCCGCACCTGATTTTTCGAGAAAAGCCTTGCTGGCCGAGAGCGGCGAGGACGAGAACGCGTCGAGTTTTGCCGGCACGTCGACCAGCATCGTCGCAAAACCCTGCTGAATTGCGATGGTCACAAACGGCTCGAACAGCATCGCCGCATCGGCCTTGCCGCTCTTAAGCGCGCCGAGGATTTCGCCGCCGCCGCCGACCGAAACCAGGCTGACGTCCTTGTCGGGATCGAGCCCGGCTTCCTTGACGAAATAACGGGCCAGATTTGCCGTCAGCGAGCCTGGGGACGTCACCGCGATCGTCTTGCCCTTCAGATCGGCGACGGATTTCAAATCCAGATCCTTGCGCCCGATCATGGCGAAAGGCACCCGGGAGGTTTGCGCAAAAACCAATTCGACATCGACATTGCGCGCTCGCATCAGTCCCACTTCAGGGAAACCGGTCGCGACGATCTGCACGTCGCCAGAAATAAAAGCCTTCATCGCCTCGCCGCCGCCGCGGCTCGTGATCACGTCGACATCGACATTGTGTTTCTTGAACAGGCCGTTCGCCTGCGAAATGTAGATCGGCATCGATTCGAGCGAAGCCACCGGCAGCGCAATCTTCACGCTTTCGGCTTGGGCCGCGTGGCACGCCAGCGCCGCCAGTACAGCGCCCGCAATCGTCATTAAACGTCGCATTGGAGTTCCTCCCTCATATTTTCGCGGCCTTCATCGAACCGAGCCGCGGCGTTACTTCTCGTCGAAAAACCGATAGTGCACCAGCACCGGACCCAGTGCGTCGATGGCAAAGCTCAAAACCGCAGCGAATACCGCGAGCGTGACGATGCCGAGATAGAGCGTCGGCGTGTCGAGCGTGCCGGAAGCGTAGAGGATCATGTGGCCGAGACCGGAGCGCGATGCGACGAACTCGCCGATCACCGCGCCGATCAACGCCAGCCCAGAGCCGATCTTGAGCCCGGTATAGACGCTCGGCAGCGACGACGGCACGATCACCTTCCAGAAAATCTGGTTGCGGCTCGCACCCATGACGCGCAGCGCATCGACGAGCGTCGTGTCGAGACGCAGCGAAGCGGTATAAACCGGGATGAACATCGCAAAGAACACGATGTAAACGCTGATGCCTATCTTGGAGAGGATGCCAAGTCCGAGCCAGAGGATGAACAGCGGCGCGATCACGATGACCGGGATGCCGTTGAGAACCATCAGAAACGGCTCAAACACGTTCGAGACGAGCCGAAGCTGAGGCAGGATCAATCCCACCGCCATGCCCAATAACGAACCCGAGACCAGACCGAGCAGCGTTTCGAGAACAGTGATGCCGGCGTCTTGCAGAAAGCTGCCGTTGGACCACTGCGTGAGCAGAGCCTTGAAGACTTCGCTCGGGCTCGAAAAGAAAAGCTGGCTCAGTACGCCCGAGCGGATGCCGACCTCGGCGCCGACGAGGATCACCGCCAGCACCGCGAGCCGGCCGAAGATGACGAGAAGGCGATGAGCGAGCGTCATGCGACCGAGCTCATACCCGTGACGCTGATATCGAGCGCATCCCAAATTCGCTTAAAGAACTGCGCATATTCCGGCATGCTTTGCACGTCGGCGACGCTTGCCGCCCTGCGGCTGAGCGGGATTTCATAAATTTCCTTGACCGACGCCGGGCGACGGCTCAACACCACGACACGATCCGCCATCGAGATCGCCTCTGCAATGTCGTGGGTCACGATGATCATGCTGCGCTTGCCGGCGCGGCAGATTTTCACGACATCGTTCTCGATAACGACGCGGGTCTGTGCGTCGAGCGCAGCAAAGGGTTCATCGAGCAGCAATACCGATGGCTCGACGGCCAGTGTTTGCGCAAGCGCCGCGCGCTTTTGCATGCCGCCCGACAGAGCGTGCGGATATTTGCGCTCGAACCCGCCGAGCCCGTATTGATTCATCAGCGCGCGCGCCCGCTGGCGGCGCTGCGGCTTCGGCTCACCGCGTATCTCCAGACCGAGCTCGACATTCTCCAGCACCGAGCGCCAAGGCAACAAGGTCGTCTGCTGAAACAGCATGCCGAGCCGCCGGTCGGCGCTTTCCACCGGGCGTCCATCGACCAGCACCTCGCCCGCCGTCGGCTTGCGCAATCCGATCGCGAGGCTGAGCAATGTCGACTTGCCGCATCCGCTCGGTCCGACCACGGCGACGGTCTCGTCCTCTTTGCAGATGAACGACACGTCGCGCAGCACCTCGACCGGACCGCGGCGGCCCGGAAACGAGAAGCTGATATTGCGGAATTCGAGCATACGAAAGCCGCTAACGCGCGTTGGCGGATCCGAGCACGGGCTTGCCGATGCCGAGCGGCTCCGCGTCGATCAATACGAAAGCAACGCGGGCGCGCGCATTGCTGCGGTTGGCCCAAGCGTGATTGGTGCCACGTTGCACCATGACGTCGCCCGCCTTCATCTTCACCGTCGTCTCGTCCATGTCCATCTCGATTTCGCCATCGAGAACGAGGACGTAGTCGACCGTTTCGGTGCGGTGCATATGCGGCTTGTTGCCCGGCGGAAAGTCGATCACCGCGAAACGGGTTCCGTTCGCCTGCGGCGCCGTTCCCATGATCCGCGCGCCCATGTCCTCAAAGTCCGTGCCGGCGGGCATCGCGGCCGGTGATCTATCCGTCGACCAGATCAGCGTTGATACCGCGCCCGGTCCCGGAAATTTGGCGTTGGTCGCGGGCGCGTCGATCATGACTTTCGCAACTTCGCCCTCGTGTCCGGTGACGATACGGCGGATCGGCGGATAATTCGGCTTGGTCTCGGTCACTCGTGCGCTCCCGGCGTTACGCGGCGATAGTCTGAAAATTCATCGGATAGGAATGCATGCGCCGCGCGCCGGTCTCGGTAATCACGACCGTCTCGGCGAAGACGCAGCCCGTTTTACCCTCGTGAAATTTGGGATCGAACAGGTCGATATTGAAAGCGAACACCATTCCGGGACGGAATTCGTCACCGAGTTTTTTCAGCGCCGCCTGATCGGCGGCGATCGCGTGATGGCGGTAGCGTGGATATTCGAGCGAGGCCAGTCCGTGGCCGTGAATGCCGGTCTCGCACATGCCGAGCCCTTGTGCATGGATGACGTCGCGCACCTTGTCCATCGCTACCGAGATAGGCCGGCCGGGGCCAAAGTTCTTCATGCCCTCTTCATAGGCCGCGATACAGCCCTCGTAGATGCGCCGCTGCTCGGGCTTTGGATCGCCGAGACAGAATGTTCGTTCGACGTGGGTGTAGTAGCCGCCGATCTTTGGATGAATTTCGCAGATGATGACGTCGCCGCGTGCGATCTGGCGCATGGTCGGCAGGCGGAACGGATGCGGATAGGGCAGCGCATCGCAGGCCCACAGGAACAGCGTCGGTTCCTCCCCGCCATTCGCGATCATCGCTTCCACCATGCCGCCGTAGACTTCCGATTCCCTCACGCCCGGCTTCGCCATGTCGCGGCAGGTCGAAAGCATTAAATCCCCCAGTTGCGCGGCGCGCGTGAGGATCTGCAGCTCCTCTTCGCTTTTCACCGTGCGCAGCATTTCCATCATATCGTCGAGATTGACGAATTCGGCCTGCGGCAAAAGCTCCCGCAGCCGCGTGAAAACGCTGTGCGGCAGCCAGCCGTCCGGGTCGAGCGGGCCGGCAAGACCATCCGTGCCGATGCGCGCTTTGCTGAGGCCAAGCTCCGACAGCCGCTCGACAACCGAGTCCGCCCAGGTTTTGCGTCGCGGCCGCACGTCGGAAATCCAGTCCTGCGCCGCGCGCCAGCCGTCGATGAAAGTCGGCATCATGACATAGGATGTCGGCTCGCCCTTGAGCGGAAACACCAGCACATTGAACTCGGCATTGCCGCCGATCGGCGACAGATAGCGCGCATTCGCGGTGCAGAAGTCCCACACCGCGGGCCAGCCCCACAGCACGAGACAATCGAGGCCGCGCGCCTCCATTTGCTTCCGCGTCACGGCCCAGCGGCGATCGCGTTCCCCGAGCGACAACCGAGGCAATTCCAATTTATCACGCATATTGCGGACTCCGTTGCGAAGCGGCCGTCAGTGGCAGTTGTCAGTAACCCTGCGCGCGCATGCGCTCGAGATTTTTCACGTAATCCGCCACCGCAATATCGAAATCGAATTCCGGCTTGAAGCCGAGTTCGTTGCGCGCGCGGCTCACATCATAAACGCCATGCGGCGGATAAGGCATGCCGAGGAAATTGTCGCCCGGACCGATCGCGATATCGGCGCCGGGAATGCGTTTGCGGATCGCCGCAGCGAGATCGTTCAACGTAAGCCCCTCGCCGCTGCCGATATTGTAGACGCGGCTCGGCACCTTCTCGGCGACGGTCGCCAGATAGACGCCGAGCGCGGAATCCTTGTTGTAGATGAAGTCGTCTTTCGCTTCGGCGCCGTAAGGATGGTGGAACGGCTCGCCGTTGAACGGCGCTTCGACGATTTGGCTGGTGACGCCCATCTTGCCATGGCGCGCGGTCTTGCCGGGGCCGTATGTTGTTGCAAAGCGCAGGATGGCGACGTCGAGACCGAAATTATTCGCATAGTAGAGGGTGGTCTGCTCGCTCATCAGCTTCGCGCTGTCGTAGATGCGCTGCGGATTCTTCGGCATATCCTCCGGCATCGGCTTGTAATGCGGCGGGCCGTAATCGCCGAGCACAGGTCCATAAATGCCTTTGGCGCTCGTGTAGACCACGCGCTTCACTTCGAAGAGGCGCGCGCCTTCGAGCACATTCACCGTGCCCATCACATTGACTTGGATGCTGAGCGCCGGATTGGCCGCCGACACCGCGCCGACGAAAGCCGCCGCGTGAACGATATGCGTGACCTTGTGACGTTTGATGACGTCGAGGAGCCGCGGCATGTCGAGGATGTTGCCGGCCTCGAAGTCGATCTTGTCGGCAATGTCGCCGACCAGCCTGTCATCGCGGTGGCGCGCATAAACAACCGGCCGGTGCCCCTCGCGCACGAATTTCCGGCAGGTCTCCGCCCCGATGACGCCCATGCCCCCGGTGATGAGAACCTTCATGCGCCTCCCTCCCAGTGCCCGGTTTTTCAGTCTTTTGACTTGGCTAATTAACTCGTGAGTGAGTTAAATGCTTGCCCGGAAGCCTGTCAAGTTTTCGGTCTCCGCCGCCCGCGGCATCTCCTACGGCTTGAGATAGGCCTTGATCATATCGACAACGAGCGCCTTACGGCGGCGCAAGGCTGCAGCTCCGGTGACATCGGTGTTGAAGATCACGCCGAGCGTGTGCCGGTTGGAAAACACGAAAAACCCGAGCGCGCAGATCGACAAGTAGAGATCGAGCGGGTCGACACCCTTGCGCAGCACACCCGTCGCCGCGCCGCGTTCAAGTACACGTTTGATGACGGAGATCAGCGGCGCGCGCATTTCCGCGATCCGGCGCGACGTCTTCAAATGCCGCGCCCGATAGAGATTCTCCATCTTCACGAACTCGACGTAATGCGGATATTTGACGTAGTGCTCGAATTTCGCCGACACCATCGCGGCGATGGCTTCGATCGGCCCTAACCTATCGACGTCGATCGCCTCCTCGACTTCCACCAGTTCAAAATAAGCAGCCTCGAGCGCGGCGAGATAGAGACCTTCTTTGTTACCGAAATAGTAATAGGTCATGCGGCGGTTGGCGCCGGCCAAATCGGCAATGTCTTCGATGCGGGTCGCGTCGAGACCCTTGGCGGCGAACTCTTGCATCGCCGCTTGCAGAATTCGCGCGCGGGTCGCCGCCGCATCGCGCCGCTTGATCGGACGCACGCGGACGCCCGGCGACCGCACCGGCCGGCTCGCCGGCACGCGGTGATCTATTTTCGGAAGTTTCGATTGGGTTGGCGTGCTCATGCGTGAAGCTTAGCTCAATCACACTCTGGAATGTTAGTGACCTCGAACACACAACCCAAGGCCCGCGCATCATCCAAACACTCGTAGTGGTATCGGCGTGCTCGGAACTTCGCCGACGCTGTTTCTAGTGGAAAAGTAATGCCTTATGCGCAGCCTCGATTGAGTTGACCTCCGGGATAGGCGATCGTGATGCGTTACGTGTTCGTTGCGGCGCGTAGGTCACAGGTTGCGTATTGGAATGTCGGCGTTAGAGATTTTCGTCCGTGTTCGTCAGTACAGGAATCGCGCCGCGGAATTCTTCCGGCTGGCGGCTGGAGCGTTCAGTCTGGAAGTGCGCGAGCGTTATCTGGTGATTGCAAATCACTACAATGCGCTCGCCGACGGTGAAATTCTTTCGGACAGGCTCGCACGCAGAAGACTCCTTGAACAAATGCGAGCTAAGCGGCAGCGAAAGGCTGTTGCCGCCAAATCGAAACCCGGTCATGAAGCGCCACGGTGCGCACCGGAGCCGATTAAGCTGCGGTTCATCCAGGGTGCCGGCAAAGGCGCCAAGCGTGCCGGCGGCAACCGGCCTAGGCTAACGGTGCAATCGAGCTTTCCGGTTGTCAAATCGAAGCCGTAACGCCGAAGCGTCAGCTTGGCCGCGCCGGTCTGCTTGTATTTTTGACCGCCCTTCCCGACCCCACGCACATGCATAGCGCCATGCGAGAAGCGCAATGAGCGGCAGTGACTTGCTTTGCACGTTTATCTATTTTGCCTGTCGGAGGACGTCATGACCGTTTCGCAAAAGAAAATGAGACTTGGAGCATTCTTCAATCCAACGGGTCACCATGTCGCGTCCTGGCGGCACCAAGAATCGCAGGCCGACGCAGGCATCAACATCGCTCACTACCGCGAGCTTGCGCAGACCGCCGAACGCGCCAAGTTCGACATGATCTTCCTCGCCGACAATGTGTGCGTCCGAAAGGCCCATATCGAGGCGCTCAGCCGCTCGGCGCAATACATTGCCAATTTCGAGCCGATCACGCTGCTCTCGGCGCTGTCCGGTTCCACGAGCCACATCGGCCTCGTTGCTACAGCGACCACAAGTTACAACGAGCCCTATCATGTGGCTCGCAAGTTCGCATCGCTCGATCACATCAGCGGCGGCCGCGCCGGCTGGAATCTGGTCACCTCGGGCCAGCAGGAAGAAGCACAGAATTTCGGCCGCGACATGCACTACGAGCATGGCGAGCGCTACGAGCGCGCGCGTGAATTCGCCCAGATCGTCACGTCGCTGTGGGATAGCTGGGATGACGATGCCTTCATCCGCGACAAAGCCAGCGGCCTGTTTTTCAATCCGGACGGTCTGCATACGCTGGATCACAAGGGCAAGTTCTTCTCGGTCCGAGGACCGCTCAATGTCCCGCGCTCGCCGCAAGGACGGCCGGTCATCGTGCAAGCGGGTGGCTCCGACGACATGATCAACGTCGCCGCCGAGTTTGCCGAAGTTATCTTTTGCGCGCCGCTGACGCTCGAAGCCGGACAGAAGCTCTACGGCGATCTCAAGCAGGCGATGGCACGGCACGGGCGCAATCCAGGCGACATGAAGATCATGCCCGGCCTGAGTACGATCATCGGCGAGACCGAAAGCGAGGCGAACGAAAAGTACGAACAATTGCAGTCACTGATCCATCCCATCGTCGCGCGCGAAATCCTCGGGACCGTTCTCGGCGGAATCGATCTGTCGCAGTATCCCTTTGACGGACCGCTTCCGGACGACCTGATAATAACCAATGCCAGCCAATACGCATTCAAGTCCGCCGTCGATCTCGCCAAGCGCGAGAATCTCAGCATTCGCCAGCTCGCCATGCGCATGGCCGGCGCGCGCGGCAAAGCGGTCGTGAAAGGCACGCCCAAACAAATCGCCGACATGATGGAACAATGGTTTGTTGGCGGCGCGGCTGACGGCTTCAATATCATGCCGCCCTATTTGCCGGGCGGTCTGAACGACTTTGTCATGCATATTGTGCCCGAGCTACAACGACGCGGTCTGTTTCGGAGCGAATATGAAGGCTCGACATTGCGCGAGAACCTCGGCTTGCAGCGGCCGCAGAGTCGCTACAGCGTCGTTCGTCCCGCGAAACAACAGGTTTCAACGGCGGGATAGCCGGCATCTATAAAAGCGGCCTAGCCCGCATCAAAGATTTTCGTGCCCGAAAATGTTGCCCACAGCGCCGAACGAATAGGCTTGAGGGGCCGGCGGAATGCCGTCAAACTCGGGAGTTTCTGAGGAGCTCGCGATGACTGCCATCCAGGCCGACCTATCCGAACCCGCCGATCAAATCGGCTCCTTTCCAAAGAAAGCCCTCGCGGCGTCTGCCATCGGCTACGCGATGGACGGATTTGATCTGCTCATTCTGGGCTTCATGCTGCGGGCGATTTCGGCCGACCTCCATCTGACGCCGCCGCAGGCGGGCTCACTGATCACCTGGACGCTGGTCGGCGCCGTCGTCGGCGGAATTTCGTTCGGCATCCTCAGCGACTATTACGGCCGGGTCAAAGTGTTGACCTGGACCATTCTTCTGTTCGCAGTTTTCACCGGCCTCGGCGCGTTTGCCCACGGCTACTGGGATCTGCTCATCTATCGCACCATCGCGGGCCTAGGGCTCGGCGGTGAATTCGGCATCGGCATGGCGCTCGTCGCGGAGGCTTGGCCGGCGAAATATCGCGCGCGCGGCTGCACCTATGTCGCGCTCGGCTGGCAGGCCGGCGTGTTGGTAGCGGCGCTCGTCACTCCCCTCCTATTGCCCGTCATCGGTTGGCGGGGAATGTTTCTTGTCGGCCTCGTACCGGGCCTGATTGCCTTCGCCGTTCGTTGGTCGGTGCAGGAGCCGGAGATTTTTCTCGAACGCGCCAAAGCGCGGCGGGGAAAAATGCCTCTCGGCCTGCTCATGAAGGATGGAGCGACGACGAAAATCAGTCTCGGAATGCTGATTCTCTGCGCCGTTCAGAATTTTGGCTACTACGGGCTGATGATCTGGCTGCCGAGCTATCTGTCGACGCGGTTCGGCTACACGCTCACGCAATCGGCGCTGTGGACCGCGGTCACCGTGCTGGGCATGGCTTGCGGCATTTGGATCTTCGGGCAATTTGCCGATCGCGTCGGACGCCGGCCGGCATTGTTCACGTTCCAAGCCGGCGCGTTCATCATGGTGCTGATCTATTCGCAACTGACGGACGCAACCGCGCTTCTCATCGGCGGCGCCATCATGGGCGTCTTCGTCAACGGAATGCTGGGCGGCTATGGCGCGCTGTTGGCGGAACTCTATCCGACCGAAGCTCGCGCCACGGCGGAAAACGTCCTGTTCAACCTTGGACGCGGCGTCGGCGGCTTTGGACCGTTTGTAGTCGGGAGCTTGGCCGCAACCTATTCGTTCACCGTGGCTATCGCTCTTCTGGCGACGATCTATCTGATCGATATCGTCGCCACTGCATTTCTGATCCCCGAAAAGAAGGGCGTACCCCTTGGATAACGGGGCTTGAGTACTATATTTAAGACCTCGTTATCCGGCCTGGCGTTATTGTTTCCGCCTTGGGAACCGGTATAATTCTCGATGGCGGGCCTAAGGGCCGCACGAATTAATTTAGATGGTGATGATGCGGCTCGTCATAGTGGCGGGCCGTAGACCTTTTGGATTCGACGGCGATGAACCTTCCAAATCGCACTGAACATATCCGCCTCACTTCGCATCCGGAACCCGGAGCAAAGCTGCGTTTCCCGATCAATTGGGGAGCCCCGACGGCGCGCGAACGCGGGCCCATCATTGGCACGGTTTCGCATCCGCAGGATCGTAACGTCATCGGCAGTCATGGCGGCTCCTATTCGGTGTACCGGGCGCTCGCTGTTTCATCCGGCGCGCTCGATCCGATTCGCCGTTCCGATCTTACCAATACTTATCCGGCAGCGAATATCGGCCCGTTTGAACAATGGACGGAGCCCAAACGTATCGTGTCGCTCGATCCTTGGGGACATCTGGTCACAGAGAATTTCAAGACCGAAATCGCCGAAGGAATTGATATCCGTCCGACGATAGCGATCACGCGAGCGCGCCTCGATCTTCCGGAAATGCAGAGCGCAATTAAGGCAAAACGCCTCAAAAACGATGGCGAAGTCGTCCATGACAACGGCAGCATTTCGGTGGTCAAGATCGCCACCGATCCGGTGTGGTACCTGCCGGGCATCGCCGAGCGCTTCGGCACGTCGGAAAATTCGCTTCGCCGCGTGCTGTTCGAGCAGACGGCCGGCATGTTTCCCGAACTGGTGACGCGGCCTGATCTGCAAGTCTTCTTGCCGCCGATCGGCGGCGCGACAATCTATTTGTTTGGTGACGTCGCCAAGCTCACCAACCCGCGCACGCAAATTACCTGCCGGGTTCACGACGAGTGCAACGGCTCCGACGTTTTCGGCTCCGACATCTGCACGTGCCGCCCTTATCTGATCCACGGTATCGAGGAATGCGCTCGCGCCGGACAGACCGGCGGCCTCGGCATCATCATCTATAACCGCAAAGAGGGCCGCGCGCTGGGCGAGGTGACAAAATTCCTCGTTTACAATGCACGCAAGCGGCAAGAAGGCGGTGACGCGGCGTCGGCTTATTTCGAGCGCACCGAATGCGTCGCCGGCGTTCAGGATGCCCGCTTCCAGCAACTCATGCCGGATTCCGTGCATTGGCTCGGCCTGAAACGGATCGACCGTTTCGTGTCGATGAGCGACATGAAATATGACGCCCTGGTGTCTCAGGGCGTGGATATCGTTGAACGCGTTCCAATTCCGGACGACATGGTTCCCGCCGACGCCCATGTTGAGATCGAAGCCAAGAAGGCCGCGGGATATTACACGCCCGAGCCGCCGAAGCCGCAGAATCTCACCGACTCCGTCGGCCGCCCCCTCGACAAGTACTAAGACTTGCATTCGGTAGCTTCCGCGACCTCCGAAACCTCCGCCGCGCTGTCGTTGTTAAGCGCACGGGCGGTTCGCGAGCGCGCGCACCGTATGCTCGACGTCGGCATCGGCGGCAAGCTCCCGCACTTCCGGCTCGATCTGCAGCACCTCCCGGCGGCGGTCGATCTCGTGCTCGACGTAACGCGGAAGAATTATCCTTCGCTCGCAGTGCCGTTCCACTCGCGCTGGCGTCACTTTGTCTTCAACGGCGAGGATCGCTGGGCTGCGATCGATCAAAATACCCATTGGCGCGATAGTGCCGCGCGCGCGCGGGCGGCTTTTGACCTCGCGATCGTCAGTGTGTTGCTCGACGCGGGAGCCGGACCGCAATGGCACTTTCGCGATCCTGCGACCGGGCAGAGCGTCGGCCGTTCGGAAGGCTTGGCGCTCGCCAGCTTGGCGATGTTTGCCCAAGGGGCCTATTCGTCCGACCCGGCTAACCCGCTGCAGGCCGACGCCGAAGGGCTGATGAACCTGACCAATAGGGCTCTCGCCAGTGGCTTTCAGGTGAAAGAATCCAATCCGCTTGTCGGCATCGAAGGCCGCGCCGATTTGCTTCGCCGGTTGGGGGCACTTATCGCCAGCGAGCCTGAAACCTTTGGCCGGAAGAATGCTCCGCGCCCAGGGGGGTTGTTCGACTATCTAACTGAGCTGGCAGTCGCGGGCGATATTTCAGCTCCGGCCATTCTTTCCGGACTCCTCCACCATCTGGGCCCGATTTGGCCCTCGCGGCTCACGCTCGGCGGCGCGCCGCTCGGCGACTGTTGGCGCCACCCCTCGCTGACCACAGCGGATGCAACAAATGGCCTCGTGCCGCTCCACAAGCTTTCACAGTGGCTGGCCTATTCCCTGATCGAGCCGCTGCAACGGGCCGGTATTTCGGTCTCGGACATTGATGGTCTGACCGGCCTGTCGGAATATCGCAACGGCGGCCTTTTCGTCGATACCGGCGTGTTGCAGCTTCGCGATCCGGTCGATGCGGCGCGCCAGCACGACGTCGCATCCACCTTGGTGGTCGAATGGCGCGCGCTGACGGTCGCCCTCCTCGATAAACTGGCCGATGAAATACGCCGACGTCTGCGCATGGACGAAAAAACCCTTCCGCTCGCGAAAGTTCTAGAGGGCGGCACGTGGGCGGCCGGGCGAGCCATTGCACGCCAATTGCGCGCCGACGGTTCGCCGCCGATCAAAGTCGTCAGCGACGGCACCGTATTCTGAGAACGCGCGGAGAGAGCCATGGACGGCGTCACGATCGTCAAACATCCTTTGATCCAGCACAAGCTCACGCTCATCCGCGACAAGGAGCTCTCGACAAAATCGTTCCGGCAACTTCTGAAAGAGATCGGGATGCTGCTTTGCTACGAAGTCACCAGAGATCTTCCGCTTATGAACGTCGAAATCGAAACGCCGATGGCGCGGATGATGTCGCCGAAGATCGCGGGCAAGAAACTCGTATTCGCCCCAATCCTGCGCGCCGGCGTGACATTTGCAGACGGCATGCTCGATCTGGTGCCGGCGGCGCGCGTGGCGCATATCGGTCTTTACCGCGAGCCGGAATCCTTCGTCGCCGTCGAGTATTTTTTCAAAGCGCCGTCCGATCTTGCCGAGCGGCTTGTGATCGTCGTTGCTCCGGTCATTGCCACCGCGAACACCGCCGCGGCAGCGGTGCTGCGGCTCAAGGAACGCGGCGCCAAGGACATCCGGTTCGTGTGCTTGCTTGCGTCGCCGGAGGGCGTGGAAAGACTGCGCGGCCTGCATCCCGACGTGTCGATATGGACGGCCGCGATTGACGAGGGCCTCAACGACGACGGCTTCATCCTTCCGGGACTCGGCGACGCCGGAGATCGCGCATATGGCACGAAGTAATGGCGGCCACCGCAAAAGCGTGTGAACTTCCGATATCCTATGCCATATGCTCAGGTGAGATCAGATGAGTTCAGGTGAGTTCTTGGGAGTCGCCTATGCAGTCCACGGAAACCCTTGCTTCCTTCGTGCAACCGGCTCGCGTTCATCGTTGCATTTACTCGGATCCGGCCATTTTCGAGCTTGAGCTGCAGCACATATTCGGCACCGCCTGGATCTATATCGGCCACGAAAGCCAAGTGAAAAATCCGGGCGATTATTTCTCCACCTTCATCGGCCGCAAGCCGGTCGTGCTGGTGCGCGACGCCAATGGCGAAATCCGGGTAATCCACAACCAATGCGCCCATCGCGGCTCGCTCGTGGTTGCCAACGACAAGGGCAATGCCGACGAATTTCAGTGCTGCTATCACGGTTGGACTTATCATCTCGATGGACGACTCAAAGCCGTGCCGTTGCAGACCGGCTATCCGCGCGACTTCGACCCTACCAATCCCAAGACCGCGATGACCAAGGTTCCGCGCGTGAAAAGCTATCGCGGTTTTGTTTTTGCCAGCGAAACCGCCGACGGACCGAGCCTCGAAGAATTCCTCGGTTATATGACGACATCGTTCGACGACATGATCGATCGCGCACCGGGCGGCGAGATCGAGATTGCCGGCGGCGTGTTCAAGCACGCTTACGACGGTAATTGGAAAATCTATCTGGAAAATCTTTGCGACGCGGCACATCCGATATTCACGCATCGCTCGTCAATCGACGCCGCGCAACAGCAGTCGGATGAGGTCTATTCGGACGGCTCGGGCGAGATCGCCATTCGTCAGATGCGCCAGAACGGAGCGCCTTATAGTTTCTGGGAAACGCAAGTCGGCATCTGGACCTATCCCAACGGTCACTCCTATCTCGGCGATTATCACGACGACGCCAAACTCGTGGCTGCGCTGAAGGATCCGGTGTTTCGCGAGTACATCGCGGCATTGGAAAAGAGCAAAGGCAAGGACGAAACCAAGCGCATTCTCGAAGTGCGGCGCTGGAACAGCAACATCTATCCGAATCTCTCGTTCATGAGCCAGTTTCAGCAGCTTCGCGTCGTGCATCCAATCTCCGTCAATCGCACGATTGTTTCCACTTACAATTTCCGGCTCAAGGGCGCGCCCGAGCAGATGTTCCGCGACACGATCAGCTTCGCCAATATCGTGAACGGCACCGGCTCGCTTGTGCTCACCGACGACCTCGAAATCTACAATCGCATACGGCTCGGCCTGTCGAGCGAAGGCGCGGAGTGGATCGAGATCGGCCGTGGCTTGCAAAGCGACGTGTCGGATTCGCACGGCGGCCGGCGTGGGCAAAATTCAACGAGCGAAGTTTATATCCGCAACATGCTGCAGGCGTGGCTGCACTACATGACGAACAGCCACGCCGAAATGCGCGCGGCTTCGTGAAAGCAACACATGGCTAAAACAAGAAAACGCCGGCGCAAGCCCGCGGCAGCGCCGCGGCGGCAGATTGTCGGTTCGGCCCGAATAGCGCGGCTTCCAGCGCGCCAGGCGCTCGACCTGCGTCACTGCGAACTCTTTCTTTTAAGCGAAGCGCGGTTTCTCGACGAAAGCAAGTTCGACGAATGGCTGGCACTGTTCGCGCCCGAGGCGTGGTACTGGGTGCCGAGCGAACCTGATCAGGCCGATCGCTTCGAAACCGTCTCGCTGATCAACGACGACCGGCGGCTGCTCGAAACCCGCGTTCGCCGCCTTGCCAGCCCGCGCATGTATTCCCAGGAGCCGCGTTCGCGAACGAGCCGCATCGTCACGAACGTCACGATCGAAGAAGCTGCGACGAATTCCTGCGCCGTACGATCCAAATTCCTGATGATCGAGTATCGGCGCGAGCAACAGCGCATTTTCGGCGGCACCGCACATCACGGCCTAGTGCGTTCCGGCGGCGGTATCATGATCGCCTGGAAGCGCGTCGATCTCGTCAATTGCGATGCGCCGCTCGACGGCATCACGATTCCGTTCTGACGCTGTCCCTCGCGTGCCAGTTATGTGCCGGTAGGCCGGTGCAGTGCCGTACGCGTGCGCTGCCGTACCAACCACTTCGAGCGACCGGCAATGCCGAGCGTGGCGGCACGCAAGGCCGGCGGCCATGTCGTCGGCAGGCCAAGAAAGTATGAGATACGCTGCGTGTGTTCGGTGAGCGGGCGCTCATTGCGCTCCCATGTAGCGAGCGCGGACGCAACCTCACTTTCACGATCGAGATAAACCGCAAGCGACAGCGCATTCATCATCGCGCAACCACCACCCTGACCGATATTCGGCGGCAAGGCATGCGCGGCGTCACCAATAATCGCCACCCGGCCAGCCGACCAGCGTTTCAGCCTGATCAGATCGAAGCGGTCGTAACGGCCTTGGTCGCCGATGCGGTCGATCAAAGTTTCAAGATGCGGGAACGCACGCTTCCATTCATCCTTGCGCACCGGCACTGTTTTGGCGATCACGTCGCTATCGAGCATGGTGAGCGCAATATAGATGTCGCTCTCGCTGCAAGGCGTGTAGAGCACACGCCGCGTGCCCGACCAATATTCGATGGTCTTGGCGCCGTCGCTCGTTGCGCGTTCCGCCCCGGTCTTGTCCATCAGGAGGCGGGTGCAGCCGTCGACCAGATATTTGCGCTTCGCCAACAGCCCAAGCGACTCGCGCAGCCGTGAATTGCTGCCGTCGGCGCCGACAATTAGGTCCGCCTTCAGCTCCCGGCCGTTCTCCAGCGTCAGCTCGCCGTCCGGCGTCGCACTTATGGCAACCGAGTCCGTCACGATCTCGACTCCGGCGCGCGCCGCCGATTCTGCGAGCGCGTTGATGACATTCTGCCGCACGATGCTGTAGACGCGGCTGCCAGCCCAGCGGTGTACCGAGATCAACCGGTCGCGGCCGTCGCGCACTTCGCGCGTATGCGCAAACGGCGCGCCTTTCACCGCTGCATCATAGGCGCCGACGGCTTCAAGCACGCGTAACCCGTTCTCGTAGATATAGATGCCGGCGCCGGTCGTGCGCAGGCGGTCGGCGCGCTCGTGTACACGCACACTCCAGCCGCGCCGCGCCAGCGCACAAGCCGCCGTAAGGCCGGCAAATCCGGCGCCGACAATCTCGGCGTGGCGTTTGCTCATTCCGTAGTCATACCAAACCCGGCGCGGTTCCGCTCCCGAGGCCGCAGAAAAGGGATAGCGCTTTCATGCTCCGCGCGTATGATAATCGCGAATACGTGCAGTCATTGAACAGGGGAGACTCTTCATGGCCCGTCTGCGCCACTTTGCCGTCTGCGTGAACGACCTCGATAAGGCCGCGAGGTTTTATGAGACCGTCTTCGATCTTAAACGCATCGACCGCGAGGATTTGGAGATCGGTTCGGCGATTTACATGAGCGACGGTGTCATCAATCTTGCTTTGCTCAACTTCACCGGCAGCGCCGGCAGCATGGCCTCCGACATCAAGAATCCGAAGGGCTTCGTCGGCGCTCATCATTTCGGCTTTCAGGTCGATGACGTCGCCGAAACGCAGAAGCGGATCGAGGAAAACGGCGGCAAATTCTTCTTCGACCTTGGCGACGAGCGTCACGGCAATTTCGAGCGCAAGTTCAAGGATCCGGACGGCGTCATTTTCGATATTTCCAAGGGTGGCTGGCAAGGCACGGACAGCTACAAGAAATAAGAGACTAGCCGCGCTCACGCCTTGACGTGAAGGTGTCCGCCCGCTCTGCTACTGCACGAATTGATTGGTGTAGAGATCGTCGACCGGCGACTTTTTTTGGATGATACCCTTGGCGAGATAGAAGTCCTGCAATTTGGAAAGCCGCTCGGGATCGATCGCTCCCAGAACCTTCTGCCCTGGATAAACGAGCTTGTCGTAGTACTCGAACGCCTCTTTGACCTGGCCTTCCTTGCCGTTCCACTCCGGCACGAATTTAACGAAATCCGATGCCGCCGCGGCCGGGTCGTCCATGATGTCCTTCATGCCGTGCAGCGCAGCCTTGACGAAGGCACGCACCATGTCCGGCTTTTCCTTGATGATCTGGTCGGACGCGGCAATGGCTTGCGCCATATGGGGGAAGAACTCGTCTGTCGGGATCACTTTGACCGCCACGCCGGCGGCCTCGACCGGAGGAATCCAATCCGGCACGCCCGCCATGCCGACGGATTTTCCGGTGGCAACCATTTGCCAGACGCCAACCGGTCCTGCCGCCTGAATATCGACGTCGTCCTTGGTCAGCCCCGCGCTCGCGAGCAAGCCGAGCAGCGCATAGAAGGTCGTGTCCTGGTAGGACATGACGGTAATGGTCTTGCCCTTCAAATCGGCCGGCTTGCTGATGCCCGAATCCGCGCGGACGACAAGCTGCATAAATCCCTTGCCGCCGAACACGGCGACCATTTTCACGGGCACGCCGTTCTGCCGCACGATAATCGGAGCGTCCGCCACAATGCCGCCGATCGGGACATTGCCGGCGCCGACCTCCTTGGCAACATCGACGCCGCCGCGTCCCACCGCATAGCTCACGTCGAGGCCGGCTTGCGAGAAATAACCCTTGCCCTTGGCAAGCTGGATCGGCCCAAACGCCGGCAACAAGGGCGGCGCCGGGAAGAGATAGGTGATCTTTTCATCGGCTCGCGCCGGCGACACCGCGTTCAGGCCCAAACACAACAGGCCAAAACACAGCGCAAGACCGATTGTCGCGAATTGCACACGGCTCGAAAACAATCTGCGGACGAAAATCATCTTTGGCCCCTCGTGGGAAGCCGCGGCGATGGAGGTGTTGCCGCAGCGTCCTCTTAGACTATCGGCGATCCCGGCAAATGCCACTATACTTGTCATATCTGGGCGGAGATACGCGCGCAATCGGCCCAAGCAGAAAGTAGTCGATCCGTCCATGGCGAATGTCTCAGCCCCGGTCGTACGCCTCGAATACCGTAAAGTGACGATGCGGTTTGAAATGGCCGGCCGCGGAGCGCTGACCGCCATCCGCGACGTCAGTTTCTCCGTTTATGACGGTGAAGTCGTCTCGCTCATCGGGCCGAGCGGTTGCGGCAAAAGCACTCTCCTCAATATCGGGTCCGGCTTGACCGCGCCGAGCGAAGGCTTGGCCTTTGTCGACGGCGAACGCGTAGAGGAAGCGAATGTCCAAGTCGCCTTCATGCTGCAGAAGGACCTGTTGCTGCCCTGGCGTACAATCGTTGAAAACGTCATGTTTGGTGTCGAAATACAGGGCGTGCCTTTGAGCGAACGACGGCGGCGCGCCGAGAATTTGCTTTCGAGTTTCAATCTCGCCGAATTTTCGGATCACTACCCGCATCAATTGTCGGGCGGCATGCGTCAGCGCGTGGCGCTGGCGCGCACGCTCGCCGTCGATCCGCACGTATTGCTGCTCGACGAGCCGTTCTCCGCGGTCGATGCGCAGACCCGGATGGTGTTGCAGCGCGACCTCGCGCGGACGCTCAAGCAGTCGGGGAAAACTGCGCTTCTCATTACCCATGATCTGTCGGAAGCGGTAACATTGTCCGATCGCGTCCTGGTCATGAGCCAACGGCCTGGCACAATCATCGACGAAATCACGATCGACCTGCCGCAACGCGATGACCCGATTGCCAGGCGTCACCAGCCTAAGGTGAATGACTACGTCGCGCTGCTCATGGACCGTCTCGATATCGGCCACGCCAACCTGGAGCAGCAGCCTGCGGGAGGCGCGGCATGAGCAGAGTTCGCTCCTCGGCCATGCGCAAGGGCGCGTTCGCCAGCGTGGCGTTGCTCGTCGCTTTTCTGGCAGCTTGGCAATGGGGGCCCGATCTCCTCGGCATTCCGACTTTTATCGTCCCGCCGTTGTCGATGGTCGTCCATGAATTCGTTCACGCGTGGCAATTCGACCATCTCCTGTTTCACACCGGCGTCACGGTTGGGGAAGTCCTCGCCGGTTTCGTTCTCGGCAGCCTTCTCGGAGCATTGATCGGCTATCTGCTCGGCATGTCGCCGACCGCGGAATTCGCGCTCTCGCCTTACATTCTCGCCCTGCAGATTGCCCCGAAGGTCGCATTCGCTCCGTTGTTCATTCTTTGGATGGGCTTCACGGTCTATCCGAAAATCCTCGTGGCAATCCTGATCGTGTTCTTCCCGGTCATGGTCAACGTGTTGACCGCGGTCCAGGGCGTCGACCCCGATTTGATCAATCTCGCGCGTTCGTTCAAGGCGACGCGGGCACAGATTTTCTGGAAGATCGAGTTTCCGACATCAATGCCGCCGATGTTCGCAGGGCTGCGCATCGGCGCGACGCTCGCGGTGGTCGGCGTCGTGGTCGGCGAGCTTGTGGGCGGCAATCAGGGGCTCGGCTATTTGCTCTCCTTCGGCGAAGGCCAGGCCGACACGCCGATGGTATTCGTCTCTATCGTCATGCTCACGCTCGTGGGAGGCATAGCCTATCTCGGTGTGATCATCGCCGAGCGGCACGTGCTGCACTATTTACCGACGCGCGCTGCACGCCAGACTATTTAGTGCGTGTCTTTCGGAAAGTGCTCGGCATGCCAATCGGCCTCGAGGTTCGGATTGATCTTGCCGTCGATGACAAACACGCCGGGCGCGCCTTCCGCGACCCAGGCCTTGACCGGCTCCAAGTCAGCCAGCGTCCGCACCGTTGCACCGCGCGCACCATAGCCCCGGGCGATAGCGGCAAAATCAGTTTCAGGGAAACGCACAATATCGGTCGAAAAGCCCTGACGGCCGAAATAGTGCACTTCGGCCGCATATGAACTGTCATTGTAGACGAGCACGCACAGGCGCAGCTTGAGGCGGATGGCGGTCTCGAAATCAGCGATCGACATCATGAAACCGCCATCGCCGGCGCCGAGCACCGCGAGCTTTCCCGGATTGGCGATGGCAAGACCGATCGCCGACGGCAAGCCCAAGCCGACCGATTGGAACGAATGGCTGAGGCACGAAGCGCGCGGGTTCGGCACGCGCAGGTAACGCGGAACCCAGCCGCAGAAATGCCCGGAATCCGACGCCACCACGCGGTCCGCCGGAAGCAGTGCGTCGACGGCTTTGCTCAATGTGCGTGGATCGATGAATTGCGCGTTCGATTCGTCCGGATGCGGAAAATGATGATTGTCTCCGGCGCGAATTCGCGCGCGCATGGCGTCGCTGCGCCGGCCGACCTGGGGTGCCGCCAGATCGCGGCGGCCGAGCTCTGCCAGCAATGCTTCCGCGGTCGTTCGCGCGTCGCCCTGCACGGCGTGCCGGACCGCCATCTGATAGCCGAGCTTGGTCGGCTCGATATCGACCTGCGCCACGACGGCGCCGGGCGCGATCAGCTTGCCCTTTTTGGTCGTCCATTGCGTGAAGCTCGCGCCGAAGCCGAGGATGAAATCGCTCTCCGAAATCAGTTCGTCGGCAGCCGGCGACGAAAAACCGCCGCTGATGCCGACAGACCAGGGACTCTGCGCAAATAGGCCGTGGCCGCACACCGATGTTGCCAGGAGCGCACCGACGCGATCGGCGAGCGCGACCAATGCCAGCTCGGCATCCGAAATGACAGCGCCGCGGCCGCCGAGAATGAGCGGACGCTTTGCCCGCGCCAGCGCATCGGCGAGTTCCTTGATCGCCTGTGGACCGGGATGCAGACGGCCGGGCGCAGGCGGCAGTTCGAGCGGCGGAAGGTTTGTTGCGAGCAGCGCGTTCTGCACATCGAGCGGCATGCTCAGCACAACGGTCTGGCGATCGCGCAAGGCACGCGTGACCGCGCGCTGCGCATCTTCGCGCGCCGAGTTCGCGGTGTGCAGCCGCTCTGAAACCGCGCCGACGGCGCGCACCATTTCAGCCTGCTCGATGTAGAAATTATTCCTCACCGCGCCGGTCGGCACGTCGCCGGCCAATACGACGAGTGGCGTCCGGCTTTTTGCCGCCTCGCCAATCCCCGTCAGGGCATTCGTCAATCCCGGACCGGAATGCACGCTGACCAAAGTCAGTTCGCCGGTCGCCTTGGCATAAGCGTCGGCCATGCTCGCCGCGTTGCATTCGTGGCGGGCGGAAATCAATTCGACGCCGTTCTCCACCAGTGCATGCGAAATCTTGAAATTGGCGGTGCCAAGAAGGCCAAAGCAGCGGCGCGCGCCGTAGCCGGCAAGATCGCGCCCAATGACCGCGGCAACCGTGGAATTGTCGCTCATCTGTCTGCTTTCCCTGCCCGCCGAAGCTAAAAGCCTAAATATTACAATGCCATGATGGCACAACGCGTGGCCGCGTGGAAGAGATGCAAGCGCTTTGTGGAAAAGCTTCAAACCTAAAGGTTTAAGCTTGAAATACATTCTTCACAGTGCCATGCTGGCGAGTCTTTCGATCTGGACGGCGGCATTGCATGAAGATTGCTTGCCTCGGCGGCGGCCCGGCGGGTCTTTATTTCGCGATCAGCATGAAGCTGCGCGATGCCGCGCACGACATCACGGTATTCGAGCGCAACCGGCCCGACGATACTTTCGGCTGGGGTGTCGTGTTCTCCGAGGAGACGTTCGACAACATCACCGCCAACGATCCGGTCAGCGCTGCGGCGATCCGCGCCCAATTCGCCTATTGGGACGACATTGCCGTCCACTATCACGGGCAGCGGATCGTCTCGGGCGGCCACGGCTTTTCCGGCATCGGGCGCATGAAACTGCTCACGCTGCTGCAGGAACGGGCGCGCCAGCTCGGCGTCACGCTTCGTTTCCAGGCCGAGATCGCGAATGCGGGCGAACTTTCGAACGACTACGACGTGGTTATCGCCGCCGACGGGTTGAATTCAAGGACGCGCGCGCAATTCGCGCAATATTTTAAGCCAGCGATCGACACCCGCAAAAACAAATTCGTCTGGCTCGGCACGAAGCAAAAATTCGACGATGCCTTCACCTTCATCTTCGAGGAAACCGAGCACGGCTGGATCTGGGCGCACGCCTATCAGTTCGACGCCGAGACCGCGACGTTCATTGTCGAATGTTCGGAGGCGACGTGGGAAAAATCCGGCTTTGGCGCGATGAGCCAGGAGGAGAACTGCCGCGCCTGCGAGCGCATCTTCACCAAGTATCTCGGCGGCCATCGTTTGATGTCGAACGCTGCTCATATCCGCGGCTCGGCCTGGCTGAGTTTTCCCCGTGTCCTTTGCGAGAAATGGTCGCATCGCAACATCGTGCTGATGGGCGACGCCGCGGCCACGGCGCATTTCTCCATCGGCTCGGGCACCAAGCTTGCCATGGAGAGTGCGGCGGCCATGGCGAATTATCTCAACTCAGAACCGACCCTTCGGTCGGCGTTTGCAAAATACGAGGATGCCCGCCGCACCGAAGTGCTACGCTTGCAATCGGCGGCGCGAAATTCGCTGGAATGGTTTGAGGATGTAGAGCGCTATCTGCATCTCGATCCGGTGCAATTCAACTATTCGCTGCTGACGCGCTCGCAGCGCATCAGCCATGAGAATTTGCGGCTGCGCGACAAAGACTGGCTCGAAGGCGCCGAAGCTTGGTTCCAGCGGCTTGCCGGCGCCGGCGAAAATACGGTGCGGCGACCGATGTTTGCACCCTTCACGCTCCGCGGCATGAAGCTGAAAAATCGTGTCGTCGTCTCGCCGATGGCACAATACAAAGCGGTCGACGGCTGTCCGACCGATTGGCATCTCGTGCACTATGGCGAGCGCGCCAAGGGCGGGGCCGGTCTCGTCTGCATCGAAATGACCTGCGTGAGCCCGGAGGGCCGCATCACGCCCGGCTGCACCGGCATGTATGCGCCGGCGCACGAAGCCGCATGGAAGCGCATCGTCGATTTCGTTCACGCTGAAACCGATGCGAAAATCTGCTGCCAACTCGGCCATTCCGGCGCCAAGGGCTCGACCCAGCTTGGCTGGGAGGACATGGACGCGCCGCTGCGCGACGGTAACTGGCCCCTGATGTCGGCCTCCGCAACCGCGTGGTCGGAACGCAATCAGCGTGCCCGGGCAATGGACCGCGCCGACATGGATCGCGTTCGCGACCAATTCGTTGCAGCAGCGAAGATGGCGGCGCGCGCCGGCTTCGACATGCTCGAAGTACATTGCGCGCACGGTTATCTGCTGTCCTCCTTCATCACGCCGCTGACCAATCGGCGCACGGACGCATACGGCGGTTCGCTGGAAAATCGTATGCGCTACCCGCTGGAAATCTTTCACGCGGTGCGCGTGGTGTGGCCTGAGAAAAAACCGATCTCGGTGCGCATTTCTGCCAGTGATTGGGTCGGTTCGGACGGCATCGAGCCGCAAGACGCAGTTGCAATCGGCCGTATGCTGCAGGAAGCCGGCGTCGATATTTGCGACGTATCGGCGGGCCAGACCTCGATCGATGCGCGGCCGGTCTATGGCCGCATGTTCCAGACACCGTTTTCCGACCGCATTCGCAACGAGACCGGCATGGCGACCATGGCTGTCGGCAACATATTCGAGCCGGATCACGTCAACTCAATCCTGATGGCCGGCCGGGCCGATCTTGTCTGCCTGGCGCGGCCGCACCTCGCCGATCCGTACTGGACGCTGCATGCCGCGGCAAAGTTCGGGGACCGCGGCGAAATGTGGCCTCTGCCCTACCATCCCGGACGCGACCAGCTCTATCGGATCACCGGCAGCGGCGAGCCGACGACCAACACGGTGTGACGATGACGAACTTATCTGGAAAGCATGCACTCGTGACCGGCGGCGGCTCCGGCATCGGAGCCGCGATCGCGTTCGCGCTCGCAAATGCAGGCGCGAGCGTCACGATCTGCGGGCGGCGGCTGCCGGACCTTGAATTCACCGCCGAGCGCCATCCCAACATCCATCCGCTTGCGGCCGATGTGACCGACGAGACTTCCATTAAGAAGCTTTATCAGCACGCCCAAAAGGCGCACGGAAAATTCAACATCGTTGTCGCCAATGCCGGAACGGCGGAGAGCGCACCCGCCGAGAACGTGTCGCAGAAGCTCTGGAACAAAATCCTCACAGTCAATCTTACGGGAGCGTTCTTCTCGGTAAAGCCGGCTCTTACCGGCATGCGCGAGCACAAATGGGGACGTATCGTCTTTGTTGCTTCAACCGCCGGCTTGAGGGGTTATCCCTATGTAGCGCCTTATGTCGCCGCGAAACACGGCGTTGTCGGCTTGGCGCGCGCTTTGGCGATCGAAACCGCAAAAGCCGGCATCACCGTGAATGCGGTCTGCCCGGGATTTAGCGAAACATCGCTCCTCGACCAGGCCGTCAACCACGTCGCTTCCAAGACAAAACGCAGCGAAGCCGAAGTGCGCAAGATGCTTGAGGCCAATAGTCCGCAGGGACGTTTTTTCCAGCCGCAAGAGACGGCAGACGCGGTGTTGTGGCTCTGCGACGACGCCAGCGCCGGGATCACCGGCCAGGCCATCTCGGTTTCCGGAGGCGAGACGTGGTGAGCGCGTCCCTGCCGGTTCGCCGGCCGGAAGCCGACAGCAAGGCGCGGCTTCGGCTGTGGATCAGGCTTCTGCGCGCAAGCCGCCTGATCGAAAGCGTAGCGCGCGAGCGCCTTAAATCGCAATTCAACGCGACACTGCCGCGTTTCGATGTGATGGCGGCGCTCTACCGGCAGCCGGACGGCATGCTGATGAGCGAAATCTCGCGCTTTCTCATGGTGTCGAACGGCAATGTCACCGGCATCGTCGACCGGCTGGTTTCCGACGGATTCGTCGTCCGCTCACAGCGCAACGGCGACCGCCGCACCTCGTTCATAAGCCTCACCCGCAAGGGCCGTTCCGTTTTCGCGGAGATGGCGGCCGCGCATGAAAAATGGGTCGACGAGCTCCTCAACGGAGTCACGGCGCGCGACGCCGATCAATTATCGGCCAAGCTGAGATCGTTCAGGAGCGACTGGGAGGACGAAGCATGACCGCGATGGCCGCCTTGAAGCCCGTGCATTTTCTTTGGCGCATCGAAGGCGCCGTCGCCGTCATTCAATTGAACCGGCCCGACCGCAAAAACCCTCTGACTTTCGACTCCTACGCCGAGCTGCGCGACACCTTCCGCAACCTTGCCTACGCTGACGACATCAACGCCGTCGTCTTCCTGCCAAACGGCGGAAATTTTTGTTCAGGCGGCGATGTTCACGACATTATCGGCCCGCTCATTGCCATGGACATGAAGGATCTCCTCGCGTTCACGCGCATGACCGGCGATCTCGTCAAGGCGATGCTGCACTGCGGCAAGCCGATCATCGCGGCGGTCGACGGCATCGCCGCCGGCGCCGGCGCGATCATCGCCATGGCGTCTGATCTGCGCATCGCGACGGCACAAGCAAAAACAGCGTTCCTGTTCAACCGCGTCGGCCTGGCCGGCTGCGATATGGGCGCCTGCGCGATACTGCCGCGCATCATCGGCCAGGGCCGCGCCGCCGAACTGCTCTATACCGGGCGCGCGATGACCGCGCAGGAAGGCGAGCTTTGGGGCTTCTTCAACAAGCTCGCCGCCGCCGATGCGCTGGAGCAAGAAGCGCTTGCGCTCGCGCGCCTGATCGCCGCGGGCCCGGCTTTCGCCAACGGCATCACCAAGACGCAGCTCAATCAGGAATGGTCGATGAGTCTCGACCAAGCCATCGAGGCCGAAGCGCAGGCGCAGGCGATCTGCATGCAGAGCAAAGATTTTGAGCGCGCCTATCGGGCGTTCGTCGCGAAACAGAAGCCGGTATTCGAGGGCAATTAGTGGTCGACACGACATTCCTCACTTGGCCGTTTTTCACCGACCGCCATCGCGCGCTTGCGGATGCGATCGAGCGCTGGAGCGCCGCGAATCTGCCGGTCGATCACGCCAATGTGGATGCAGCATGCCGGAACCTTGTCGCCCGCCTCGGCCGTGACGGCTGGCTCGCGCATACTGCGCCCGATCCGGATGCGCCCTCCCCGCTCGATGTTCGCACGCTCTGCCTTATGCGCGAGACGCTCGCACGCCATGACGGGCTTGCCGACTTCGCCTTCGCCATGCAGGGCCTCGGCGCCGGTCCGATCAGCCTTTTCGGCAACGCCGAGCAGCGGGCCTGGCTCAAACGCACGCGCACCGGAGCGACCATCGCCGCCTTCGCGCTGACCGAGCAAAAATCCGGCTCGGATGTCGCCAATATCGCGATGACGGCGCAACGCGACGGCAACGGCTACCTGATCGACGGCGAGAAAACCTGGATTTCCAACGGCGGCATCGCCGACCTCTATGTCGTGTTCGCACGGACCGGAGAAGGTTTGGGCGCGAAGGGCCTCTCCGCGTTTCTCGTGCCCGGCGATATAACAGGACTGACCGTCGCCGAGCGCCTCGACGTGATTGCGCCGCATCCGCTGGCGCGTCTGAAATTCGATCGCGTGCGCGTACCGGCATCGGCGATGATCGGCGCGCCGGGCGAAGGCTTCAAGATCGCCATGGCAACGCTCGACGTTTTCCGCGCCACGGTCGGCGCGGCCGCACTCGGCTTTGCGCGCCGGGCGCTCGACGAGGCCGTTGTGCGATCACGCACGCGGGAACTTTTCGGCGGGCCGCTCTCCAAATTGCAGATGGTGCAAGGCCACATCGCCGACATGGCGGTGGATGTCGATGCCGCGGCACTGCTGGTTTATCGCGCGGCATGGACCAAGGACAGCGGCGCGCCGCGCGTGACACGCGAGGCGTCGATGGCGAAGCTCTTTGCCACCGATCGCGCGCAGCAGGTCATCGACAAGGCGGTGCAGATTCACGGCGGCGACGGCGTCCGCCATGGCCATATTGTCGAGCGGCTCTATCGTGAAATCCGAGCGCTGCGCATCTATGAGGGCGCATCCGACGTTCAGAAAATCGTCATCGCACGGCAAACGCTCGCAGGAGCATGATCATGGTTGGACACTCGCTTGGACGCACGGCACACACCGACACGTTCACACGCGACAATCTTCCGCCGTCGCAGCAATGGCCGCACATCCCGCTCAACGGCTTCGACTATCCCGAGGAGCTCAATGCCGCCGTCGAACTGACTGACCGCATGGTAGCGCGCGGTTTCGGCGACCATGTCGCGCTGATCGGCAACGGCCGCCGCCGCACCTACAAGGAACTGTCGGACTGGACCAACCGCATCGCCCGTGCGCTGGTCGAGGATTTCGGCGTAAAGCCCGGCAACCGCATTCTCATCCGCGCGGCGAACAATCCGGCGCTGGTCGCATGCTGGCTCGCGGCAACCAAGGCGGGCGCCGTCGTCGTCAATACGATGCCGATGCTGCGTGCCGGCGAGATCGGTCAGATCGTCGACAAAGCCGAGGTGACACTCGCGCTCTGCGACACGCGGCTGATGGACGAACTCGTCACCTGCGCCAAGACCAATAGGTTCCTCAAACAGGTGATCGGGTTCGATGGCACCGCCAATCACGACGCCGAACTCGACTGTATCGCACTGAGCAAGGCCGTGACGTTCGACGCGGTGAAGACCGGACGCGACGATGTCGCGCTGTTGGGCTTCACCTCCGGCACCACCGGCGAGCCCAAGGCGACCATGCACTTTCATCGCGATCTGCTGATTATCGCCGATGGCTACGCCAAGGAGATTCTCGGCGTCACGCCCGACGATGTGTTCGTCGGCTCGCCGCCTCTGGCGTTTACCTTCGGCCTCGGAGGCCTGGCCATATTCCCGCTGCGCTTCGGCGCAACCGCTACGCTCCTGGAAACCGCCTCGCCCGCCAATATGATCGAGATCATCCAGACCTATAAGGCGACGATCTCGTTCACCGCGCCAACCGCCTATCGCGCCATGCTGGCGGCGATGGATCAGGGCGCCGACCTCTCGTCGCTGCGCGCCGCTGTTTCGGCCGGCGAAACATTGCCGGCGCCGGTGTTCAAGGATTGGGTGGCAAAGACCGGGAAGCCGATCCTCGACGGTATCGGCTCGACCGAAATGCTGCACATTTTCATTTCAAATCGCTTCGGCGACGCGGCCCCCGCTACAACCGGAAAACCTGTCATCGGCTACGAGGCCAAGATCGTCGATGACGATATGAACGAGAAACCGCGCGGCGAAGTCGGCAAGCTCGCCGTCCGTGGCCCGACCGGCTGCCGCTATCTCGCCGACAAGCGCCAAGCCGCCTATGTGTGCGAAGGCTGGAATTTGACCGGCGATGCATTCTCGCAAGACGAGAACGGCTATTTTCATTTCGCCGCGAGGAACGACGATATGATCGTCTCCTCCGGCTACAACATCGCCGGGCCCGAAGTGGAGGCGGCGCTGCTCTCGCATCCCGACGTCAAGGAATGCGCTGTGATCGGCGTTCCGGATGAAGAGCGCGGCCAGATCGTCCAAGCACATGTCGTACTCAAAGACGGAGCAGTCTCGAGCCCTGAAACTGCCAAGGGTCTGCAGGATCACGTCAAGGCGACGATCGCGCCATTCAAATACCCGCGTTCAATCAAATTCGCCGACGCGCTGCCGAAAACCCAGACCGGAAAGATACAGCGCTTCCGCCTACGGCCCAAGGCATCGTGAGGGGGCAGCGGACATGATAGAAGTGCACAGACTCCTGCACCCGCGAGGCTGGAAACAGGCCAAGGGCTTTTCCAACGGCGTTGTCGCGCAAGGGCACATGGTGTTCCTGGCCGGCCAGATCGGCTGGAACGCCGAACAGAAATTCGAAAGCAAAGACTTCGTTCTTCAAGCGCGCCAAGCGCTGGCGAATATCGTTACACTCGTCGAGGAAGCCGGCGGCAAGGCAGAGCACATCACCCGGCTGACCTGGTTCGTCATCGACAAGAAAGAGTACATGTCGCGATTGAGCGATCTCGGGCAGGCTTATCGCGCGGTGATGGGAAAAAACTTCCCAGCCATGACGCTGGTGCAAGTGACGGCCCTGGTGGAGGATGATGCCAAAGTCGAAATCGAGGCGACGGCGGTTCTGCCGGCCGTGAATAAAAACAAGTTTAGTAACGGCTAGTGACAGCGGAGGCCCTGAAGTCTTGGCGTCAACGGGGTGCCTGGCTCCATCTCATTCGTATACAAATGATATTGCAGCCCGCCCGGTCGTGTCTAAGATGCTGCGGATGGAACGGTCTCCGTGAGGAAAAAGACCATGGCTGAACAGCAGACAGTGGCGGCAGGAAGCGACGACAAGCTGGTCATCAAGAATATCGGCCTCTTGCTCAGCGGAGATCTCGAATGCCCGATCTTGGAGGCCGATAGCGCCGTCGCCGTCGGCGGAAAGATCGCCGCCGTCGGCCGGTTCGGGGAGCTGGATACGTCCGGCGCCAAGACAATCATCGATGCTCAGGGAACGGTGCTGGCCCCCGGACTGATCGACAGCCACGTTCATCCCGTCGCAGGCGATTGGACCCCACGGCAGAATCAATTGGGTTGGATCGACTCGACCATGCATGGTGGCGTCACCACCATGATCTCGGCCGGCGAGGTCCATACGCCAGGACGCCCCCGCGACATTGTGGGGCTAAAGGCGATGGCGGTCTACGCGCAACGGGCGTTCGACGCTTTTCGTCCCAGCGGCGTGAAAATCCATGCCGGTGCACCCGTCCTTGAACCGGGCATGACCGAGCTCGATTTCAAGGAGCTCGCGGCGTCCGGCGTGAAGCTTTTGGGCGAGGTCGGCCTCGGCGGCGTCAAGGACGGCATAACAGCAAAGCAAATGGTAGGCTGGGCGCGCAAATACGGAATTCAATCGACCATCCACACTGGGGGACCGTCAATTCCGGGTTCGGGATTGATCGGCGCCGACGTCGTTCTCGAAGCCGACACCGACGTTGTCGGTCATATCAACGGCGGGCATACGGCCTTGCCGGACCAGGAAATCCGCTGCATCTGTGAAGGCTGCCGCCGCGGCTTGGAGCTCGTCCACAACGGCAACGAACGCGCCGCGCTTTACACATTGCGGCTGGCCAAGGACATTGGCCAGTTGGAGCGGGTCATTCTCGGCACCGATGGACCCGCGGGATCGGGCGTGCAACCGCTTGGTATTGTGCGCATGATCTCGATGCTGTCGTCCTTGGGCGGGGTGCCGGCGGAAATCGCCTTCTGTTTCGCGACCGGCAACACCGCCCGCATGCGCAATCTGGACTGCGGGCTGATCGAACCCGGAAGAAGCGCGGATTTTGTTTTCATGGACAAGGCGCAGCATTCGGCGGGAACAGGATTCCTCAACAGCATCGAACTCGGCGACCTGCCCGGTATCGGCATGGTCGTCATCGACGGCGTTGTCCGGAGCGGACGCAGCCGTAATACGCCGCCGGCAGAAAAGATTCCCGTTGTCGTCAAATGACCCATGCAGGCCGCCACTGATGCGAACAACGACTGCTTACACGTTGCGCGTTAACGGCAAGCAGCACGTCGTCAAAGGCGAAGGCGATACCCCCCTCATTTATTTTCTGCGCAACGATCTGGCGCTGAACAGCCCTAAATTCGGCTGTGGGCTCGGTGAATGCGGCGCTTGCACGGTGATTATCGACGGCGAGGCGGCACGAAGCTGCGCTCTTCCGCTCCGGCTGGCCGAAAGACGAGACATTCTCACTCTCGAAGGACTGGGCAGCGCGGACGCTCCGCATCCGATCCAGCAAGCATTCGTCGACGCGCAAGCTTCCCAATGCGGCTATTGCATCAGCGGCATGATCATGACTGCGAAGGTGTTTCTCGATACCCATCCCGCACCCGACGAAGCAGCGATACGCGAGGCGCTGCGGTTTAATCTCTGCCGCTGCGGCACGCATATCGAGATCTTGAAAGCCGTTAAATTGGCCGCGGCGCGCGGATGGCAGAAAGACGCGGACAGAGGCGCTGATGGGGACAGCGGGTGACATCGGAAACGACATCGCCGCCATCACGCCGTGAGCTTCTCAAGCGAAGTGGAATCCTCGCTGTCGTTTCGCCGCGGAACGGAGACGTGCAGAGCGACACGCCTCCAGAAGATGCCTTGGATATATATGTCTGCATCACCGCCGAGGGCCGCGCCATCGCCTTTTGCGGCCACGTCGATCTCGGAACCGGTATCCGCACGGCTCTCACGCAAGTCATCGCCGAAGAACTGGACTTTCCTTTTGCCGCAATCGAATTGGTTCTGGGCAATACGTCGGAAACTCCCAACCAGGGACCGACGATTGCCAGCGAAACCATCCAAGTGACTGCCCTGCCGCTACGGATTGCAGCAGCGCAGGCGCGGCAGCATCTCGTGGCGCTGGCGGCCGAAGCACTGCAATGTCCCACCACGGAACTGACGGTCACGAACGGCAATCTGCGCCGACGGAGCGACGACACGCCGGCAATTACTCTCGAAACGCTGCTCGGCAACCGTCGTGTCCTGCTGCGGCTCGCCACCGACGCGGCGCTCAAACCGGTCGATCAGCATCGCGTCATCGGCCAATCCATCAGCCGCGTCGACATCCCCGCGAAGGTCAGCGGTCAATTTGTTTATGTGCACGATCTCCGCTTACCTGGAATGTTGCATGGCCGAGTGGTGCGTCCGCCCTACGCGGGAATTGACAGCGGCGAATTCATCGGCCGAAGCTTGGAAGCAGTCGACCGTGCCTCGCTCGACGGAATTCCAGGAATTCGGGCGGTGGTGGTCGAGGGCGATTTCGTCGGCGTCGTCGCCGAACGCGAAGAGCACGCCGTTGAGGCGGCGCTTAAGTTCAAAGTGCGATGGAAAGCCTGGCGAACATCATCCGATCTCGGCGATATCAATACCGCGCTTCGCGCGCATCCTGCTGAGAAGCGACGTCTGCTCGACCAGGGCGACGTCGAGGCAGCTCTGAAGACAGCCGAGACGCGGCTCGATTGCAGTTATGTCTGGCCCTATCAAATGCACGGCTCGATCGGTCCGTCCTGCGCCGTCGCCGATGCGACCAATGAACGAATTGCCGTCTGGTCCGGCACCCAAAATCCACACACGCTGCGGGCCGATATCGCGCTTTTGACCGGCATGCCGCAGGAGAAGATCGACGTCGTCCGCCTCGAAGCGGCCGGCTGCTATGGCCGAAATTGCGCGGACGATGTTTCGGCCGATGCCGTTCTTTTGTCGCGCGCGGTCGGCGCTCCGGTGCGTGTTCAGCTATCGCGCGAGCAGGAACATCTTTGGGAGCCCAAAGGCGCGGCACAAGTCATGGACGTTTCCGGCGCGCTCGGATCACATGGCGCGCTCGCAGCCTATGATTTCCAGACGCGGTATCCGTCCAATGCCGCCCCGACATTGGCGCTGCTGTTGACGGGCCGGCTGACGCCGCAACCCGCGACCCTGCAAATGGGCGACCGCACGGCGATCCCTGCCTACAATTACGAAAATATGCGCATCACGGCCTATGACATGCCGCCGGTCGTGCGCGCCGCGTGGTTACGCGGCGTCTCGGCGCTGCCCAATGTCTTCGCGCATGAAAGCTTCATTGATGAGATCGCGCATAAGGCCGGCGAAGATCCAGTCGAGTTCCGGCTACGCCACCTCGGCGACGAGCGCGCGGCTGAACTGGTGAAAGCGACGGCTGAGCGTGCCGGCTGGAAACCGCATGCGGGGCCGAAAGCTCGAGATCAGGACTCGGCGGAGATCGTGCGCGGCCGCGGTTTCGCTCAAGCGCGCTACGTGCACGGCGATTGGCCGGGTGTCGGCGCGGCCTGGTCGGCCTGGGTTGCGGATGTCGCCGTCAACCGCGCGACCGGCGAGGTCACCGTCACGCGCGTGGTCGTCGGCCAGGATACCGGCATGATGATCAATCCGGCCGGCGTCGAGCATCAGATCCACGGCAATGTCGTGCAGTCGACAAGCCGCGTGCTCAAGGAAGAGGTGAGCTTCTCCGAGACCACTGCCGTCGCCAACCGCGAGTGGGGCAGCTATCCGATCCTCACCTTCCCCGAGCTACCCGCCATCGACGTGCTGATGATGGATCGGCAGCATGAGGCTCCGCTTGGCGCCGGTGAATCGGCGTCGGTGCCGAGTGCCGCAGCGATCGTCAACGCCGTTTACGATGCGACCGGGATACGCTTTCGCGAATTGCCGCTGACCCCGGAGCGGGTTTTGGCCGGCCTCGGCCGGCCGCTTTCTTCTCCACGCCAACCGGTATCCAGAAAACGCTGGGCTTTCTGGGCCGGTCTTGGGAGCCTTGTTGTCGGGCTCACCACCTTCGCGACCGTTGCATTGCCGATCAAGCTCGCCATAGCGCCGATCGACCGGCCAGATCCCGCGGCTTATTCCGCCGCGACCATCGAAAAAGGGCGGCGCCTTGCAGCGCTCGGCGGCTGCGCGCTTTGCCACACGGCAAAGGACGGCCTGCTCTATGCCGGAGGGCTAGCGCTGCAAACGCCGTTCGGCATCGTGATGACAACCAACATCACGCCGGATCAAAAAACCGGCATCGGCAACTGGTCCTATCCGGCCTTCGAACGCGCGATGCGCGAAGGCATCCACCGCGACGGCCGTCAGCTTTATCCGGCTTTTCCCTATCCGAATTTTGCAACAGCGGCGGAAGCCGATCTGCAGGCGCTCTACGCTTTCCTCATGACGCAGCCGGCCGTTAGGCAAGCAAACAAGCCGAGCCGTCTGATCTTTCCTTTCAATATCCGGCCGCTGCTCGCGGTCTGGAATTTGCTTTTCAATCGGCAAAGCGACGTCCAGACCGAACCGGCCCGTTCGGCAATGTGGAACCGCGGCCGCTATCTCGTCGACAGCCTCGGTCACTGCAGCGCTTGCCACTCGCCACGCAATGCGCTCGGCGCCGAGCGCGCCGGTAGCGCATATCTCTCAGGCGGAACAGCCGAAGGCTGGGACGCGCCGGCGCTGACAAAAGTTTCGATCGGGCCGATCCCGTGGAGCGAAGCGGATTTCTACGCCTATCTGCGCACCGGAACCTCGGCGCACCATGGCACGGCGTCCGGTCTCATGGCGCCGGTGATCGAACAGCTCAAGCAGTTGCCGGATGACGATATCCGCGCCATGGCAAACTATCTCGGCTCGCTCAACGACGCTTTGCCAGAGGCCGAGGCAACGAAGCTTGCCGAACGCGTTATAATGTCGACCGCCAGTACTGAGAGCAGTTCAGGCAGCGCCGCCGCGCGGCTCTATGAGGGCGCGTGCGCGGTCTGCCATGAGACCGGCCGTGGCGCTCCCCTCGTAAATCGCGGACCCGCCTTGGGGCTAAGCTCCAAATTGTACGCGGCCGGCCCAGCTAATTTTCTCCGGCTGCTTCTCGAAGGCGGCGGTCACGCGTCGGGCTCGATGCCGGGTTTCGCTGCGTCCTTGGACGACCGCCAGATCGTCGACCTGGCACGCTACATGCGCAGCCGGTTCGCCCCGCGGCAACCCGAATGGAGCAATGTCGACGCGGCTTTGAAAACGGTTCGAGCTTTAGCTGCTCAGTGAAGGAGCAACAAAAGCCGCCGCGAAGGCTCCGCCAAGGCATCTTGACTCGGGTATGTGCGGCGCTCATTATCGTTTGCATACAAATGATTTTAGCCGGAGTATGATGCTGGGGCACTGGGGTTATCGTCGCTATGAATGTCGCAGAACCCGAACGGACCGCGGACGACAAGATACGCTGCGACGCCTGTCCGGTGCTGTGTTATATCAAGCCCGGAGCGCTCGGCGCCTGCGACCGCTACGCCAATGTCGAGGGCAACCTCGTCAGAGTCGATCCCCACGTCACGCTCAATCGGACGATCGCCAAAGGCGGCGAGGTCGTCCCGTTCGCCGAAGCGCCGGAATGGAACGGCGGCGTTCTCAATCAGGGGCAAACATTCGTCACGGCGATCGGCGCCGGAACGACCTATCCCGATTACAAGCCCGCCCCGTTTATCGTGTCGTCCGAAGTCGATGGCGTCGACATGGTGACCGTCGTCACCGAAGGAATTTTCAGCTACTGCGGCGTGAAGGTTAAGATCGATACGGACCGTTTCCTCGGCCCGGAAACCAATGCCGTGCGGGTTGAAGGCGAGACCGTCGGTCACGTCACGACCGGGGAATACGGCTCGCAGATGCTATCGCTCGGCGGCGTCAAGCATCTCACGGGCGGATCAAAGAAAGAGGGCCGCGTCACCTGCGATACGCTTTTGTCGCTTTGCAACGGCAAAGCCGTGGAAATGTCGGTCGATGGCGGCGAAGCGCTGATCGTCCAGGCCGGCAAGCCTCCGATTGTCAATGGCATCACCGAAGAGCGCATGCGCGTCGGCTGCGGCTCGGCGACGATCGGGATTTTTGCCAAGCAGTGGCAAAGCAAAGTCGACGATGTCGTCGTCGTCGACGATCACATCACCGGAGTCCTGTCGGAGCACCAAGCAGGCAAGTTTCTCGGCATTCCGGCAACCGGCATCAAGATCAAGGGACGCCGGTCGACGCCGGGGCGATATTTTCAGGTCGCCGAGCCGGGCACCGGATGGGGCGGCACGAATATCAAGGACCCGCTCGCCATTCTCGGTGCCTTCGACCCCAAGACTGCGCGTCCGGGCTTGCGCCTGCTCATGGTGTCCACCACGGGCGAACACGCAGCTTATTACGAATTGGATGAAGCGCTGCGGCCGGTGCAGAAGGACATGCCCCGCTCACTGGTCGAGCCGGTAGAACGCATTGCGGAAAATTGTGAGCCGGCTTTATCGACCGTGCTGTTTGTCGGCGGCGCTGGAGGTTCGTTGCGCGCCGGCGTCACGGAAAATCCTGTTCGTCTGACGCGCTCGGTCAAAGATTCGCTGACTTACGTGACCTGCGGCGGCGCGCCGGTCTATGTGTGGCCGGGCGGCGGCATCACTTTCATGGTCGATGTTACGCGGCTACCGGAGAATGCATTCGGCTATGTGCCGACGCCGGCGATCGTTGCACCGCTCGAATTCACATTGAAACTATCCGATTATAGAGAGCTCGGCGGTCATATGGACTTCGTCCAGCCGCTTTCGAGCTTGACCGGCGCCATACGTCGCAGTCTGCCGCACCGGCAGGACAATCCTTGGCCGTTTGCGCCGGGCCCCACGCCGCGATCAGACGGATAGCCACGATGCTCGAGCAGTCCGCCGCGAGGGTTCTGCCTGACGGGAAGAGACTCCTTCTGCAGCACGGGCCGATCGATCTGGTCGTGCAAGCCTTTGGCAACGACGCAGCGTTGCGCGCCGCTTACCAGGCAGCGACGCGTCGCTTCGACGGCCTACTGACTGAGCTTTGTCAGGAACTCGAACTGCTGCGGTCTCCGGTTGACCGCAAGCGCGCGATGCCGATCGGGCCGGTCGCGCGCCGCATGGTCGCGGCCGTATCGCCCTTCGCGCAGAGCATTTTCATCACGCCGATGGCTGCCGTGGCCGGCGCCGTCGCGGAAGAGATCATCGAAGTCATGGCCACGGCGGCACCGCTGACGCGCGCCTATGTCAATAATGGCGGCGACATCGCGCTCCATCTGACCGACAAGCAGCATTTCAAAATCGGCCTTGTTGATCGGCCCGATTGTCCAAGTCTGTTCGGAACAACGGAGATCCGGGAAGAGGAGGGTATCCGCGGCATAGCAACGAGCGGCTATCTTGGGCGTAGCTTTTCCCTCGGCATCGCCGAAGCGGTAACGGTCCTCGCACCGACCGCCTCGATGGCGGATGCGGCCGCGACTGTAATCGCCAATGCGGTCGACCTACCGAACCATTCCGCCGTTACACGCGTGCCCGCTAACGCCTTACAGCCTGATAGCGATCTCGGCGCGATACCGGTGACACGGGCGGTCGGGCCCTTGACGTTTGAAGAAATTGAAACCGCGTTGGCCCGCGGTTTGCATCGGGCGGACATGCTGCAGAAACAAGGACTGATCACGACAGCGGCGCTGCACCTCAAGGGAACGAGCCGCGCCCTTAATCCCCACCCCATTGTCTCGCAGAGGGGATCGGAACTTGCGCAAGCTGACGGAATTTCTGGTTTTGCAAAGTAAGGCAAGGGACAGTAAGGCATGGGACAATCTCCGATGAAAGCCAAGATCCGGAAGCTTCTCACCTTCGTCGAAGAAACCCGACTCGAAATGAATCAGCCAGTCGAGCCGCCGACGCGGCGCGCTGCCGCAGTCGCCGTGATCGAGAATCCTTTCGCCGGCCGTTACGTCGAAGATCTTTCCGAACTGATCGATATTGGCGAAGAGCTTGGCGAGTTGCTGGCTCAACGCGCGGTGGCGGCGCTCGGCATCGAGGGGCCGCGCGCGGAGAGCTACGGCAAGGCGGCGGCCGTTGGCGAGAACGGCGAACTCGAACATGCGGCGGCGATTTTGCATCCGAAACTCGGCGCTCCGGTTCGCAAAGTTCTTGGCACCGGCACGGCGCTGATTCCGTCATCGAAGAAGCGCGGCGGACCGGGCGTCGCGCTCGACGTACCGCTTGGTCACAAGGACGCTGCTTTCGTCCGCAGCCATTTCGACGGCATGGAGGTGCGCGTCTGCGACGCGCCCCGCGCCAACGAAATCATGATCGCCGTCGCCGTCACCGATTCCGGCAGGCCGCTCCCCCGTGTCGGCGGCCTTAAGAAGAACGAGATCAAGGGCGTCGACGGACTTCGCTAGGCGCTCTGAGCCCATCCCGGGCCCATCCCGAGGGCCTAGACATCGAAATGCGCGATGGGATTCTAGTCGTTGGCTCTCATCCAAGTTTTTTCAGCAAGCGCACCAGTGTCTCTTGCTCGTTCTCAGACAACGGGTCGAGCGTCTTCTCGGTTATTTTCGTCGCCGCGGGAATGGCCGCTTCGACTAACCGCCGGCCGGCAGCGGTGAGCGCGATCACGTGTCGGCGGGCGTCCCGAGGGTCGTCTTTTGAAGTGACGAGACTGCGGACGCGAAGCCGTTCCACGACGCCTTTGATCGTCGCCACATCGAGATAGATGAGCCGCCCAAGATGATTTTGAGAAAGCGGGCCCACTTGCATAAGCTTCACGAGCGCGGAGAATTGAGGCGCCGTCAATTTCGCAACAATTTCCGAGGTAAAAATGTTCGAATGGCGCTGCATCGCGATACGCAACAGGAACCCGACCTGCTCTTCCAGAAAATAGGTCGTCAGCAAATTCTTCGGGCGTTGATCGCGTGTGGCGCGGGGCATGATGCGTTAGAATCCATTCTGACAATAGCGACTAAGGAACCTAGAATCGCAGCGTCGCCCGATTTTATTGAGATCAATCGTCAAGTTGCAATGGAGGCGGGCGGAGCGCCTTTATCGCTTCGGAGTTGCGCGCTAGCAAGTTCATCGACTGTGCAGGCTTCAGTTACGACAACGCCGTGCTGGGTCCTTGCAAAGTCCGCAGTGATCTTCCCGTCCAGCAGATCCTCGAGAACCAATCGCGTGGGACGCTGAAATGGATCGCCAAAGCCGCCGGCACCGGCCTGCTCATGCACAATGAGCACTCCCTGCCGCACCGTCATCGTCACTTTCGCCGGGATCGGTGTCTCCTCGCCATCGATTTCGATAGTGTTGCGCGAAGCGCCGCCCTCACCTCCGCCGTCAAGTCCATACGGCCGGAATGCAACTCGGTCAGAACGCAGCTGTAATAATGCCTCCGGCGCGAGGATACGATAACTGCGCCGGATGCCGATACCGCCACGCCACCGTCCAGGTCCACAACTGTCGGGAACGAAGGAGTAGTCTTCGACGCGCACCGGATGCTCGGCCTCAAGAACTTCCACCGGCATGTTGGAAAGGTTTTGCGATGCGTTGGTAATCGCCTCGACCCCGTCCTTGTCGGGGCGGCCACCCCAAGCCCCGCAAAGCATATCGACGATGATGAACGGCTTTCGGTTTGGTCTCAAACCGCTGATACAAATCACGCTGTTGCCGCCCTCGCCCGCTGCCGGAACTCTATCTGGCACGATCTGCGCGAGCGCTCCGAGCATGGCGTCGAACACACGGTAGCCCGTGAGCGCGCGGGCGGCGCAGGCCGCCGGCATCTGCGGATTGAGAACCGAGGCCTCCGGCGCCTTGACCTTGATGCATCGGAACAGGCCCACATTGTTCGGGATGTCGCGGGCAAGAACGCATCGCACGCTCAAATATGTCAACGAATGAGTAAAACTGAGAGTCGAATTGAGCGCCCCCTTCACCTGCGGCGAGGATCCGGAGTAGTCGACGAACAGCGTTCCATCTTGCCGTACGGTAATCGCCACCGCGATCGGAATTGGCGTGTCCGAAAATCCGTCGCTGTCGACATAATCGGTGAATCGATAAATTCCAGCCGGCCATGACTTGATCTCTTCGCGCGTGCGCCGCTCGGCGTAGTCGAGCAACTCGCTCATGTAGGATTCGACAACATCGGCGCCATAACGCTGGAACAGCCGGCCGAGCCCTTTCTTTCCAACTTGCGCCGCCGCGAATTGCGCCGACAGGTCGCCCCACATGCGATCGGGAACACGGACATTTATCCTGATCAACGTCTCGAGCGTCGTGTTCAATTCGCCGCGGCTGTACAACTTGAGCGGCGGAATTCTCAAACCCTCCTGATAGATTTCCGTTGAGTCCGACGCATTAGAACCCGGCACGCGTCCACCGACGTCGGTGTGATGGCAAATCACGACTGCAAACGCGCACCGCCGGCCGCCCTCGAAAATCGGTACGAACATGAACACGTCGGGCAGATGCATGCCGCCGTGATAGGGATCATTCATGATGACGACGTCGCCATCGTGCAAATCGTCGCCGAACTTAGAAAGTACCGCTTCCATTGCCTCGGGGATGGCGCCGAGATGCTGGGCAATCGTCTTGGCTTGCGCCACCATCTGTCCGTCCGCGGCACATAACGCCGCGGAGAAGTCCATCACGTCCTTGACGATCTCCGAGCGCGCAATCCGGATAACGGTATAGGCCATGTCGTCGGCGATCGAATCGAGACCGCTCTTGATCACCGCAAACGTGATCGGATCGACCTTCACGCGTCATCTCCCAAATCAATCACCACATTGCCGATCGTGTCGCGGTGCACCGTCGCGTTGCCCGGCACGACAATCGTCGCGTCAAACTCTTCGATCACAAGCGGCCCTGCCGCCGGCCCTTGCGACAAAACTGATCGGTCCATCACCGGGACCAAAACTGACGGCTCGCCCCGGTTGAAGGATATCTCGCGCTTCTTGGCACCAAGCGCAGCCGGCCGCACTTCAATGCGAATCTTTCCAAAATCGAGCCGCTGCTCACGTAACCCGCGTGCCGTGAGACGAATTTTCACAAGCTCGATTGCGGTCTCATCGCGATAGCCGTAGGTCTTGAAATATTCATCAACAAAGGATTCCTTCATCGACGTAACGATATCGCCGTCGGCCTCGAACTGGACCGAGAGTTCGCTCGCTTGGCCCTCGTGCCGAAGGTCTGCCTCCCAGTCGAGCGCAATGCGGGAGCCTGGATAACCGTCGGCTTCGAGCAACGCGGTTAGTTCATCAGCGAGTTCGTCCATAATAATGTGCAGCGATTGCACATTCAGGTCGGCCAACGGACAAAGCAAAGTACGTAGACCCGAATGTGAAAGGTCACTTGCGAGCATGCCGACGGCGCTAAACACGCCTGACAGAACCGGAACGACGATCCGCTTGATGCCAAGTTGGCGCGCTACGTCGATCGCGTGAATACCGCCGTTACCGCCCATTGCGACAATGGTGAAATCGCGCGGGTCCAGCCCGCGCTCGACGCTGACGGCGCGAATCGCGCGTGCCATCGCCGCATTGGCAACAGCACGAATACCGTGGGCTGCATCTTCCAGCGATATGCCGAGCGGTTGGGCGACGTGATCGCGAACGGCCTGTTCGCTCAGGCTCCGTTCAATTGTTAGCTGACCGCCGGCCAATGCATTCGGATTGATGAAACCAAGCACCACATTGGCGTCGGTCACCGTCGGACGGGTGTTTCCGAGCCCGTAGCACGCCGGTCCCGGGTCGGCGCCGGCCGATTGCGGGCCAACCGTCAGAAGTCCGCCGGCATCGACCGAGGCCAGCGAACCGCCGCCGGCGCCGACCTCGGCGAGATCGATCGCTGGCACCTTTAACATGTATCCGCCGGCCTTGATGAATCGGCTCGACGTCGACATTCCGTCGCGGAATTCATATTCCGACGTCATGCTTGGCCGACCATTCTCGACGATCACCGCCTTGGCGGTCGTGCCGCCCATATCGAAGACGATGACGTTCGGCAGGTTGAGGGTTTGCCCAAGTCTTACGCCTCCAACCACGCCGCCGGCGGGACCCGAGGCCACGACCATGACGGGCTTTTCCGCAGCCGACCGGGCAGCCAACATGCCGCCGCTTGATGTCATGACGAGGATCGGTGCAGTCACGCCGACGCCGCGGAGGCCAAACTCGAGACGATCGAGATAGTTGCGCATCGCTTTTAACAGATAAGCATTCACCACCGTGGTGCTGGTGCGTTCATACTCCTTCATTTCCGGCAGCACGGCGTAGGAAGCAGATACAGGCAGGTTAGGATAACGGCTCTTGATAAAAGTCTCCGCCTGCCGCTCGTGGGCCGAATTTCTATAGCTGTTGATGAAGCATAGTGCGACGGCCTCGATGCCATCCGAAATCAACTGCTCGATGGCGCGATGTAGGCTGTCCTCTTTCAGCGGCCGGACAATGCTGCCATCAGCCGCGATGCGCTCATCGACCTCGACACGGTATCGGCGCGGAACTAACGGCGCGGGTTTCGTCCAGGTGAGATCGAACATCTCGGGCATTCGAATACGCCCGATCTCCAGCACGTCACGGAAGCCGCGCGTGGTCACCAAACCGGTCTTGGCGCCGCGCCGCTGCAGAATTGTGTTGGACCCGACAGTCGTTCCATGGAGAATCTCGGCAACCTCGCTTGGCTGGACACCAAGCTCCCGCAATAGAGCAAGCATGCCATCGACGACCGCGCGGCTCGGATCGTCAGGCGTGGTCGAGACCTTGCTCTCGGACAGCACGCCGTCTGGTTTCATTACAACGATATCGGTAAATGTACCCCCGATATCGACTGCGACCCGCACGCCTCCGCCCGAAATCATGCGAGCCATTAGCTAGCACCGACCTGTACCGACCGACCTCAAGATACCGTAGGTAGAGACCTCGAACGCCGTCAAGTTGAGCGTAAAATTCAACTCTTGTCGTATCGGACGACGTTGACAATAGCGCGAACAAGGCCGGTTTGCGGGTTTGGGAGTGAGAGATCGCGAGTGGAGCAGGCTTTGGCGATGAAGACTGCCATGGCAGTGGGTGATCTTGCAGAACTGAAACGTGTCAAACCAAATTTCGAGCCCCCTATCGAGAGCCGCTGCGCCCGCATCCACTGAGAGTAGCGCGATCTCTCCACAACACGCCTCAAGAAGCGTCCGCACTTTCGCGCCACCAAGGTGGCCGATCAAAAATCTCAATTAGAAAATCGACAAATACGCGCAGTCGCGGCGCGATACGGCGGCGCTGCTCGTAGACGACAGAAATATCATAAGCATATGAGGCGTAGTCCCGCATCAGCTCGACCAGACGCCCCACTTCGACCTCAGGCCGCGCGTAATATTCCGCGACTTGCGCAAGTCCGAGGCCCGAACTTGCCGCGGAGATCAAAGCTTCTCCGCTATTGAAAACGGCATGGTTGCCTGGCGTCAGCGTCTCCACGCCTTTGCCGCGCTTGAAACGCCACTGCCGGATCTGGCCGTTTCGCGGCCTGCGATAGCTTAGACAAACATGGTCCTTAAGGTCGCTGGGGCTTTGCGGGCTGCCGTGTTCGCGTAGGTATTTTGGCGCGCCGCACAGAACATAATCCACCGAAGCCAGCTTTCTGACGATCATTCGCGATGGGGGCAATTCGCCGACCTGGATGCTAACGTCCAGGCCCTCACGGCTCTGAGCTGTGAAAAAGTCGCCAATGACGACCTCAAGCGAGACTGAAGGATAGGCCTTGAGAAAATCGGTCAGGCGCGGGATCACCCACATCCGCCCCAGCGCTGACGGCATTCCTATGCGTAACCGCCCGCTCGGCAATCGTCCCGAGCGTCCGACGCTGATCTCGGCCTGTTCGAGGTCGGCGATTATCTGTTTGCAGCGCTGATAAAACTCGAGCCCTTCCGGCGTCGGCAAGACCCGCCGCGTCGTTCGATTGAGCAAACGCACAACGAGCTTCTGCTCGAGGCGCTGTACCGCGGCACTGACGGCGGATGTGCTGACACCGAGCGAGCGCGCGGTGGCGCTGAAATTGCGCGTCTCGACGACGTTGATGAAGACCAGGATGCCATGCAGGCGGTCGATGGCGCCCTCCATTGTCAATGCTAAAGTTGAAACTCAATCAAGCATCTGGCGGTGGGAAAATCCAGTAGTCTGCGCCCGCCCTATTCGGGACATCGGCGCCACAAGGCGCCGACAAAAAAGCAGCGGACCCAAACCGTCGGACAGCAAGTGGGAGGATAAAGCCAATGCCAGAAGCCGGGTCTCTTTCGGGCACGACAAAGACACTTGCGCTGGCCGCGATCGCGGCTTTGGTCGTCGTCCTATCAGCACCAGAAGCTTACGCGCAAAACTATCCGAACCATCCCATCACGCTGATCGTGCCGGCACCGGCGGGCGGCGGGACCGACACCCAAGCTCGCATCCTCGCGCCGAAATTGGGCGAATTGCTTGGCCAGGCCGTCGTCGTCGAGAATCGCGGCGGCGCCAGCGGCAATATCGGCGCCCAAGCCGTGGCGAAAGCCGATCCCGACGGCTACACGCTCCTGGCGATGATCTCCTCGCATGTCATGAATCCGTTCGTCCTCAAGTCCGTGCCTTACGACATCGATCATGACTTTACGATGATCTCGCGCACTGTCACGGCGCCGGAAGTTCTGGTCGGCAATCCGTCCTTGCCGGCGAAGGATCTGAAAGAGCTGCTCGCCTATATGAGAGCTAATCCCGGAAAAGTCACATTCGGCTCGGCGGGTGTCGGCAGCCTCTCACATCTCATTGTCGAACTCTTCGAACAGGATGCCGGCGTGAAGCTCCTCCACGTGCCTTATCGCGGTACACAGCCGGCGTTCAATGATGTCCTCGGCGGCCAGGTTGCGATCATGATGCCCGATCTGACAATCGCGCTAAGCAACATTCAATCCGGCAATGTACGCGCCTATGGCGTCACCAGCGCGAAACACTCACCCGCCGCGCCCGATCTCCCGACTGTCGCCGAGGCCGGCTTGCCGGACTTCGAGGCGGTGCAATGGTTTGGCCTCGCCGCGCCCGCCGGCACGCCTAAAGACATCGTCGACAAATTGCACGCCGCCGTCACCAAGGCCCTTGCCGACCCGAATGTGAAGAAGCAGTACGAAGAACTCGCCATGACACCGGCGCCCAGCGCTTCGCCACAAGACTATGCCAAGTTCGTTCACGACGAAGGTGTGCGCTGGGGCAAAGTGGTCGAAGACGCTCACATCGTCGCCCGGTAACGGAACCGGATTAAAACTTTCAACCGCGGGAGCACCAATGACACTTGTCCTCAAGGGCGTAATGCAAAGCCCAGTGACGCCGCTCAAGGAGGATTTCAGTCCCGACTACGAGACCTTCGAGAAACTCGTGGATTTTCACGTGCGTACAGGCGCGACGGCGATCTCGTGGCCGCACCACAAAGCGGAATCGCACAACCTGACGATTGCCGAACGCAAGGCGTTAGCAGAAGTCGCGATCAAGACCGTTGCCAAGCGCGTGCCGATTTCGATTCACGTCAGCGCGCTCGCGCTCGAAGACACGTACGACCTGGCGCATCATGCGCAGAAATCTGGGGCCGACGCCATCATCGCCATCACGCCCTATTTCTGGAAATATCCGCCGGAGGCGATCCACGATTATTTCGTAGACCTCGGCACCTCGATCGATCTGCCGCTCATTGCCTACAATTCGCCGAGCTATCTCGACGGCATCGAATTCACCGGTGAACTGACGGCGCGCCTGATCCAGCGCCTGCCGAACTTCGTCGGCATGAAGGAAGCAAGCTTCAACAGCGAGAAATTTTTTGAGATTATTCGAGCGGCGTTGCCGCTGCGACCCAATTTCGCGATGATCGCGGGCGTTGAATATCTCCTGCCCTCGGTGTCGCTCGGCGGTGCGGGTTCCTATTCTTCGGGCGGCGCCATTTGCCCCAATCTGTGCGTCGAGCTTTACGAGTGCTGCGCCAGCGGCAAATGGGCGCGCGCCCGCGAACTGCAATACAAGTTGTCTCAGCTTTGGCTGTTGTTCCGCGACCAGTATCCGTCCTCGCTTAAAGGCGGCTGCGTCATCATGGGCCGGCCGGTCGGGCCGACGTCACCGCCGCTGCCGACGGCGTCGCCGGAACGCATAAAATTCATCGAGCAACAACTTGAAGCGCTCGGCATTTTGGATTCCGAACCGCATGGCTGGTAACGAACACACGGCAATAAAAGGATAAATAAGGTGACCGATTTCAAATTTGGCCTTGTGCACGCCCCGGTCACGCCGTTCGTGAACGGCCGCGTCGATTTGGCCGGCTATGGCAACGTGCTCGATTTCCACCTGGCCGCCGGCGCCGAAGGCTTGGCGCTCCCGATGCATGTGGGTGAATCGGTAAGTCTCACCGTTGCCGAACGCGAGGCACTGCTCGAATTCGCCATCAAGCATGTCAAAGGCCGCGCCCCGATCGTCACCAATGTCAGCGAGGCCGGCACGGCGACCGCAGCTTCCCTCGCGAGCCACGCCGCGAAGGCGGGTGCAGCCGCGGTCATCGCGACGGTTCCCTATTACTGGACGCCGCCTCAGCACATGCTCGTCGAACATTTTCTTGCGATCGGCGAAGCGGCAAAGCTCCCGCTTTTTGTCCTCAATTCGCCGGCGGAAATGAACGAGGTCGAGATCGCGAGCCAGTCTGTCGTCGATCTGCTCAAGCGTTCGACACACATGGCCGGCCTGATCGACCTGAGCCTCGATTGGCAATACATGATCGAGGTGATCACCGTGGCGCGCTCCGTGCGCCCCAACTTCCAGCTTGTCTCCGGAACCGAATACATGATTTCGGCCGCAGCGGTCGGCGCTACAGGTCTACTCTCTCCGCTTGCCGCGATTGCACCAAAACTGATCGGCAACCTCTACGCTCTGTGCATGGCCGAGAAATTCACCGAGGCCAGGCCGGTACAGGAACAAGCCGCGATCTTGTTTCGGGCATTGCGCGACTCCGGCGTTGTCGGTTTCAAGACAGGAATGCGCGCGATGGGCCGCGACTGCGGCGGTCCGCGTCCACCGCTAAAGAGTCTCAACGAGGCAGATACGAGAGTTCTGCTTGCTGAATTATCCGCGGCGGGCGCAATGAATTCGGAACCGCGCGGCTGGGCATAGATGAGGAAATAGGACGCTTGAGCGAAGTCATGAAAGTTGCGTTGGTCACGGGTGGCTCTTACGGCGTCGGCGCAGCGACCGCGCTTGCGCTCGCACGCGACGGCTTCCACGTTGTTGTGACCGCGACGCGCGCGTGCAACCTCGATACGACCTTGGCGGCTGTGCGCGAATCCGGACACAAAGCCTTGGGCGTCGAACTCGATCTCCGCTCGCAATTGAGTATCGAAAAAACGGCCACCGCCGCTATCGAAGCGTTTGGCCGGATCGACGTGCTGGTAAACAACGCAGGCGTCAATCTGCGTAGCAAGGCGATCGAAACCGCCCGCGAGGATTTCGAAGATGTTCTATCGACCAATGTCACAGGCACCTTTTTTCTGACGCAACAGATCGGCCGTTATCTCGTCGCACGGCGCGCTCCGGGGCGCATCATCACGATCGCGTCGGCGCATGCGCTGGTCGGCACGGCCGAGCGCTCGGCCTATGGCATCAGTAAAGCCGGACTATTGCAAATGACGCGTATGCTGGCGATCGAATGGGCCGAATACGGCATCACGGTGAACGCAATCGCGCCTGGACGTCTTAATACCGCATCGCCCTCACGGGCCGGAACCGGATCGAACAAAGGATACATGGAGGCGATGCTCAAGCGCATTCCGCTGCATCGCCTGGCGACGGCCGAGGAAGTCGCTGCGGCAGCGGTCTTTCTCGCCGGGCCGGGCGGCGCGTCCATCACCGGGCAAACTATTGTCATCGACGGCGGCCTGACGGCTGCATGAGAAGCGCCGATCTGCTACTCGTTGAAGAAAATTGATCCCCGGGAACGCCCCGGGCTCGTGCAACGAAGGTGGATAGTCGCCAAGCCGAAGACTCATCAACTCGACATCATCGTTCGCCGCTACTTGAGCGCCGTGCATTTCGGGGCAGATACAATGAATTTATGTCCCGGAACTTTTGGCGCCGCATCAGTCAGCTTCAAGTCCTTCTCGAGCTGCCGTCCGCCACTTACTCCTCTGAACTGTCAACAGTTTGGAAGCGGCTCGTGAATCGAAAGCTGCAATTGTTCGGATTGAACATCGACCCGCGCTCCCAAGACAGCGGATTTTTTGGCGATTATTGCGATGATTTCGCTCTCCGCGGTCATGGGCGAGACGAAGGTTTCGTTGTCGTCGTTGTGGCGAACAAATTGCACAGCGGCCGCGTCGAGCTTACCGTTCTTGAAGCCGACATGCGCCATCATGCCGACCCAGTCGCCGTGTTTTCGGCCGCCATGCCCGGTATGGAAAGAAAAGCTTCCCAAGCCGTAGAAGATCGGACGGCCTCTGTAATTTTCCAGCGGCAAGGAATAATGCGGTCCGTGACCGACGACGATATCGGCGCCCGCATCAATCGCGGCATGGGCAATTTCCCGCATATATTGCAACACGTCTTCGCCGAGACCCCAATGGCATGACGCGACAACGACATCGACCTGCCGACGCAGCACCCTGATATCTTCTACGAAGGACGCGAGATACGCCGGATCGGCCCATGTGATGATGTCGGGCGGTAGGCCCGGACGGTTGGGCGGCGGCACCTCGGCGCGCGTTTTATACATGGGGACGTGATAGGCCGTGTGTCCGCGCAGCACCGCAATGCCGGGCGCGTCATCCCGCGCTTCATGATTGGTCGGCCAATAGACCGAACTGCGTTGCAGAAAGCCGACGGAGAGCGGGCCTTTTCTCACGATTGCCGGAGCCCGCGCCGCGGCAAGATCGCGTCCCGCCCCGGTATGCGGAATGCCCAGCGCATTGAGCCTGGTGACTGAAGCCGTGATGGCGGCATCGCCGTAATTCACGTTGTTGGCCAAGCCCACAGCGGCGATGCCAGCATAGCGCAAGGCTTCACCGCCGATCTCCGGATCGGCGTGGAAGCCCTCATTGCCAACGGAATGTCTGCCGGTCGGGCGATACAAGCAGCTCTCGAAGTTGCTGAACACGACATCCGCCTTCGCGAAAACATCGCGAACCCGCCGAAAGGGTGCTCGCGGATCCGTGACGTTCATTAAGTTGACGTCGCCCGTCAGAATGATTTCTCCCATGCTTCGGTCCGGCTCCGCCCTCGGCCGAGAAACGGCCGAGCACCACCAAGTCGCGTCCGGCTACAAAGGCGCGTAAGCCTCCGCAGCGTCACCGCGACATTTTCAGAATTAGAAGACTCGCTCCCTAAAGTGTCAACAGTTGACAAAATGGGAGTGCACTCTAGTCTCGCTGTCGACGCGGACGCGGTGGATTTTCCACGGCATCACGCGGCCCGGATTACGCGACAACGGTGCAGCCATCGGGACAGCGATGCAGAGCGAGATCGGGACGGCCCTCAATGCCGAATCCCTTACGGAAAAAGTTTTCGTGCGGTTGACGGAAGCAATCGAGAAGGGCGAGCTTCCTCCTGGCTCGCGCATCCGCGAAGCGGTTCTGGCCCGCCAGTTCGGGATCAGCCGCGGTCCCCTGCGAGAGGCGCTACGCCGCCTCGAAGGCCGCAAGCTCGTCCAGCACAGCCAGAATCTCGGCGTCTCGGTCCGTCCGCTTTCGCTCGAGGACATGATCGAGGTTTTTCAGGTCCGCGAGGCTCTCGAAGGGACGGCGTGCCGGCTCGCCACCGAAGCGATGTCGAACAAGGAGATCGACGGCTTGTTCGATCTCCTCAAAAAGCACCGCGAGCAGATTCAGCGCCAAAGAGGCGAAGCCTATTTCCAGCGCGCCGGCGACCTCGACTTCCACTTCCGCATCGCGCAGGGCAGCCGAAACAAGCGGCTGGCCGAACTGCTGTGCGATGAATTGTACCATCCGGTCAGAATACATCGCTATCGGTCCAGCGTGCGGCCGGGACGCGCGTTCAAGGCCCTCGAAGAGCATGAAGCGATCGTCGAGGCGATGCGCGACCGCGACGCGCAGCTCGCGGAAGTCTTGATGCGCGCTCACATCAAGCGCGCGACCAACGGTCTCCAATCAGAGAGCCGGATCGCGGCCGCCGCCGGCTAGAGAGCAAAATGGAAGAAACCTGTAATCGACGACTGCGCGGACTTCTTGGGCGCCGCGAAACCATCCTGCTGCCGGGCGCCGCCAATGCCTTGGCGGCGCGTATCATCGAAGACCTCGGCTACAAAGCGGTCTATGTCTCGGGCGCCGGCGTGACCAATACTTTCTTGGGCGTACCCGATATCGGATTGATCTCGCCGACCGAGCTCGCGAGCCACGTCGCTGCGATCCGCGATGCGGTGTCGCTGCCCTTGATCGTCGATGCCGATACGGGATTTGGCAATCCGATCAATGTCGGCCACACCGTCCGGGTGATCGAGCGCAGCGGCGCCAACGCAATCCAGCTTGAAGACCAGAATTTTCCCAAGCGCTGCGGCCATTTCAGCGGCAAAAGTGTCGTCGATGCCGCCGAGATGGTGCAGAAGATCCACGCCGCCGTCGATGCGCGCCGTGACGCCGATCTGGTGATCATCGCACGCACGGACGCGATCGCCGCTCATGGATTTAACGACGCGATGGATCGGGCTGCGGCCTATATCGAAGCCGGCGCCGACATGACGTTTGTCGAAGCGCCCAAAACCGTCGAGGAAATGTCGCAAATTCCAAAGCGCCTCGCCGTTCCGCAAATCGTCAACATCGTCGCCGGCGGTCTGACGCCCATGCTGGGCATGGATGAGCTGACAAAAATGGGCTTCGCCATGGTTCTCTACGCCAACGCGGCTCTTCAGGCCTCGATCGCCGGCATGCAGAAGGTTCTCGGCCATTTGAAGGTGCATGGTTCGCTTGCGGCCGTCTCCGAACACCTGGCGGGTTTCGAGGAGCGGCAGCGGATTGTTTCCAAGCCGCACTTCGACGCGCTCGAAAAGAAATATTCGGTGTAGCTTCGATGGCGAACGAAACCCGATCGCTGGCGGCGGCTGATGTCGCTCGAGAGCGAACAAAATCTCGATTGGCTCCACGATCAGTAGCGACGCGTATCGTCACAAGCATCCACTAGTCCCATGTCGCGTTAGGAATTCTGATATGTCAGGCGCCGGCGATAACCCCCATACTCGCGCGATCGCGAAATTCGTCTCTGAACTCGAATATGAGGACATTCCGGCAGCCGTTATCGACCGGATCAAGCTGCTCGTTCTCGATTCGCTAGGCTGCGCTCTGTACGGAAGCGGCTTGGAGTGGAGCCGCATTCTGCGTTCCACACTTGGCAAGATCGACTTAACAAGAGCCTGCGGCGTATGGGGAACGCCGGAGCGGCTGTCCGCGCCGCACGCCGCGCTCGTCAACGGCACGCTGATCCAGAGTTTCGAACTCGATGACGTCCATCGCCAAGGCGTATTGCATGTCGGCGCGGTGACGTTGCCGCCGCTACTGGCGGTGACGGAACTTCGGCCGGGAATGAGCGGCCGGGATTTTCTGCGCGCCGCGGTGGCCGGCTATGAGATCGGGCCTCGCGTCGGCAAGTGCATGGGTCCGGAGCACATCGGACAAGGTTGGCATTCCGGCGCCACAGTCGGGGTGTTCTCCGCGGCAGCCGGGGCCGCCGCGGCATTGCGGCTTTCCACTAAACAGACCGTCCATGCGCTGGGCATTGCCGGCACGCAGTCTAGCGGACTCATGGCGGCGCAATACGGCGCCATGGTCAAACGGATGCACGCCGGCCGGGCGGCACAAAGCGGTCTTTATGGGGCACTTCTCGCCGAAGACGGTTTCACCGGCATCGTCGACGTTTTCGAAAGTCCCTATGGCGGCTTTTGTTCCACGTTCTCGCGCTCGACCGACCGGTTCAACCTCAATGAGCTCTCGTCGGGGCTTGGCGAACGATGGGAAAGCCTGCGTATTTCCCTGAAATTTTATTCGTGCGTCGGCAGCAACCATACCTCGCTCGACGCCATCAAGGCCCTGCAGCAAGAAGCTCCGTTCGGGCCGGACGATATCGACTCCATCGTGGTGCACGGCTCACAGGTCACGGTCGATCACGTCGGCTGGCCCTATCACCCGCAGGGTTTGGGCTCCGCGCAATTGAACCTGCCATTCTGCATCGCCACGCTGCTCCTCGAAGGCGATGTATTCGTCGATCAGTTCACCGACGGTGTCGTTGATGATGCGCGCCGCATCGCTTTGTCGAAGAAGGTCAGCGTCGTCCACGACCCGAACATCACCAGCCGCGGATCAAACTTCCGGCACATGGTGCACTTGGAAGTTAATTTAAAAAACGGAACGAAGCTTGCGCGGACCGTCGAGGCGCCGCGCGGCAGCGAAAAGAGCTTCGCGTCGGAAAGCGATGTCGTGCAAAAATTCAAGAAGCTCGCGACCCATGTCGTCAGCGATTCCCGAGCGGAAAACGTCGTGAATCTCGTGCTCGGCTCCGACAAAATCGACGGCGCCGACCAAATCGCCCAGGCGCTGGTTGGCGCATGACGGCACTCGCGCATCGCGAAACTGAGGACATTTGGAAATGCTGAAACTAGTCGCAGCAGCCATCGGCGTCGCGCTCTTTGCCAGCGGCACGGCACACGCGCAGAACACAAAAACGGCTTATCCTGATCGGCCGGTCAAGGTGATCGTGCCGTTCGGGGCCAGCGGTCCCGGCGATACGTTCGCCCGCTTGATCGCCCAGAAACTGTCCGAGCAACTCGGCCAACAATTTTACATTGTGAATCACCCGGCGCCGGCGGCAATATCGGCACCACTCTCGTGGCGCATGCGCCGGCGGATGGCTATACGCTCTTGGTCGGCAGTTCGACCGTCTGGGTCAATGCCAGTCTCAATCCCGACATCCCCTATGACCCGGTGAAGGATCTCGCTCCCGTTATCGAAGCCGCGACGACGGCCGAAGTCTTGGTTGTGAATCCGTCGGTGCCCGCGAAGACGGTGCAGGACCTGATCGCGCTGGTGCGCGCCGGCAAATACAACAATTTCGCCATGCCGGGCGCCGGCACATCGCCGGATCTGTCGACCGAGCTCTTTAAGCAATCGCTCCATCTCGATTTCGTAACCGTGCCGTTCAACGGCGGCGGACCGATGGTGGAGTCGGTCGTCGCCGGCCATACACCGATCGCCTTCTCGGCGTTGCCGGCAGCAGTGGCGCAGATTCAAGGTGGGCTGCTGCGCGCACTGGCGGTAACCAGCGCCAAGCGCATTCCGATCCTGCCCGACGTACCGACCATGGATGAAGCCGGCGTGCCCGGTCAGGAGCAGGAGGCACCGCAATGCATTTGGGCTCCCACCGGTACACCGCGCGAGATTGTCGATTTGTTGTACCGCGAGATCGCGCGTGCGGTTGCAGCGCCGGATGTAAAGCAGAAGATGGTCGCACTCGGTTTCGAGACGGCGGCCGTGCCACCCGACGAATTAGCGGCGAGGATCAAGGCGGATATGCCGAAATGGGCCAAGGTCATCCAGGACGCCGGCATCAAGCCGTAACTATGGCGGACCAGTTTGAGGGGGAGTGATGTTCAAGATCGCACTGACGGCGGTCGCGGCCACGATCTGTATGATCGGCGCCGCTGCCGGACAAACTAACTACCCGACGCACCCTATTCGGCTGATCGTGCCGTTTGCTCCGGGCGGCAGCACCGACTCGCAAGCACGCGTCATCGCCAAATATGTCGGCCATGAGTTAGGCCAACCGATGGCTGTTGTGAACAGCGGCGGCGCGGGCGGCACGGTCGGCTTCAACCAGGCAGCCAAAGCGGCACCGGACGGCTACACGCTGGTAACGGCAACTCCGTCGCTCACGATCAATCCGAACATTCAGAAGGACATCGCTTACAATCCGATCAAGGATTTCGAACCGATCGTGCTCGCGGCCTCCAGTCCAATCGTTCTGGTGGTCCCGAAGGAGTCGAAAATTGCGTCGGTCCGCGATCTCATCGACCTGGCAAAGGCGAAGCCCGGCGAGCTCAGATACGGCAGCGCAGGCATCGGATCGATCACGCATTTGAGCACGGCGCTGTTCGCGTCGATGGCCGGCATCAATCTCGTTCACGTGCCCTATCACGGCGCGGGCCCGGCCATTCTCGATCTGATGGCTGGGCGTCTCGACCTCCAATTCGAAAACGCGCCAACTATTCTCGGCCAGGTCAGAAGCGGTGAATTGACGGCAGTGGCCGTCGGCACGTCGAAGCGTTCAGCCATGTTGCCGGATCTGCCGACAATCGGGGAGACCGTGGCCGGCTACGAAGCGAGCTCTTGGTTCGGACTGCTGGCCCCGGCCAACACACCCCGCGCCGTCGTCGACAAGATCAACGCGGCCGTCAACAAGGCCCTGGCCGATCCTACCGTGAAGAAGCAGATGGACTCATTGGGCGTCGAGACGATCGGGGGGACGCCGGATCTATTCGAAGCCTATGTGAGGGCTAAAATCGCCGAGATGAAAGACGTTTCCAAAGCGGCGAATCTGGTCCCCCAGTGAGGCTCCAACGAGATCGATTCTACCGACGCTCATAAGCCCGCGATCATGCGATAGAGCGCCAAGCGGCGCGCTAAGTTCGCCTTTGCCCAGATCGCGAGCAGCGGCAAGTAGAATAGCAGTCAGCTTATATCCGCTCACGCGTCGACGATCGGTTTGTCTGTCGCTGCGGCGATTCTGGCAACAAGATCGTGTCAGCTAGCAAAGGCGATAGCTAAGCCGGTTTGTTCAATAAGATCTGCTGAACCGCCCATCGCGCATTCTTGCGAACTTCGGGATCGGGATCGTTTAGGACGGCGTCGAGATAAGGTGCTGCCGCAGAATCGGCAATCTCGCCGAGCGCGGCCGCGGCCTCTTTTCGCAAGTTGGTTTGCTCGTGGGTCAAGTTAGCGGCAATAGCGACGACAGCCTCTTTGACCTTCATTTTGCCGAGACTGCGGGCTGCCTTGAGCCGCACCTGCCAAAAATTGTCGGACAATGCACCCAACAGGGCCGGAGCAGATTGAAGACCGTTTTTCATGGATCCGAGCGTCTCAGACGCAGTCTCACGAACCATCCAATCGTTGTCATTTAGGGCACGCGTGACCGAATCTGCCGCCGGTTTCAAATTCGAAAAGGCCAGCGAACTCACAGCGGCCCGCCGAACCTGTGCATCGGGGTCGGCCGTCGACGCGGTCAGCGCAGGAACCGCCTCCTCCATTTTAAGAAAACCAATCACACTGATAGCCTGCACGCGCACCGCCGGATCGCCGTCGCGCAGGGCGTCAAGCGCCGGCTTGAGAGCATCGCGACGACGAAGCTCCTTGAGCGCGCGTAGCGCCGACATGCGCACGAACGCGCTCCCGTGATCGACCAAGGGAAGTATAGCGTCAGCGCTCGCCGGATCTTTCAGTTCCGCCATGCTATCGGCCGCCGCTGAGGCGACGGCATTGTCCGAATCGACAAGGAGCGTAGAGAGCACACCCGCCGCGGACGGCCCGTCGAATTCACCGAGCGCCAGCGCCACCTGCTGCCGAACGCCGGCGTCAGGATCGGAAACAAGAGACTCCAAGTAGGTGACGGCGGAAGGATCGCCGGAATTTCCCAACTCAATGACTGCCACGCGCCGAACGGCCGCGTCAGGCACCCGCAGACGTTCCGCTAGCTCTTCGAGATCATCGTAAGCTTCGAAAAGTTCCGGCATGGGTCACCGCAGCAGATAAGGAATGTTGACCTTCACCGCCCCGGTCGGGCAGTCGGCTTCGCATGGCATGCAGTACCAGCACTCGTCGTAGGCCATGTAGGCCTTTTTGGTCATGTCGCTGATGCGCAGTACATCGAGGGGACACACGTCCACGCATACGGTGCATCCCTTGTCCGCAATACACTTGGCTTCGTCGACAACCACTGGAACGGTCGTGTTGGTCGTAGCGAGGGGCATGGGAAATCCTTTCTTATGGCTTCAGCGGCTCAATCGCACACGCTGCTTGTCGTAAAGGTCCTTCTCGTCTTCGGCGATCGGAACCACATAGGGCTGCACCGCGCGCTTCTCGCTTGTCATGCGCCCATTTTGTTTGGACAGGAGCGTGTGGCAGAACCAATCCTCATTGTTCTTCTCCGGATAATCCGTCCGGAGGTGGTAAAGGCCCCAACGGCTTTCGGTACGGTACAGAGAAGCATGCGCCGCCATGTCGGCGCAGTCGATGATCGAGCTCGCCTCCAGCGAGCGCATCAATTCGTGAGCGTTGCGCACCATCATGCGCTGATCGAGATCCTCGCGGACCTCTCCAAGACGCTTCTGGCCGATTTCGAACTTCCGCGTGACCTTGGGCGGCTGGAAATAATCGTTAACCAGACGACGCGTTTTGAACTCGATCTGGTTCGGCGGTATGCCGTCCTCCCGTCGCGTCGGCGCAAGTACGCGCTCGCGTTCCTTGGCTATGTCGGCCGAGTCGAATTCGGCGAAATCGACATTCTCCGCGTAATTCATGGCGTCCTCTCCCGCGACCGAGCCGTTGGTGAAGGCGCCGAGCATGTAATTGTGCGGCACGCTCGCCATGTCGCCGGCAGCGTAGAGGCCGGGGACGGTGGTGCGGGCAAATTCGTCGACGAAGACGCCGGACGCGCTGTGTCCCGAACAGAAGCCGATCTCGGAAATGTGCATTTCGATCATTTCTTTGCGGTAATCCGTACCGCGGCCGTGGTGAAACAGACCGCGGGTCGGACGCTCGACCTTGTGCAAGGTCGATTCGATCTCGCTGATTGTTTCGTCATGCAGGTGATTAAGCTTGAGGAAGACCGGGCCCTTGCCAGACTGAAGTTCGGTGAAGAATTCCAGCATCATTTGGCCAGACCAATAATCGCATTCGATGAAGCGGGCGCCTTCATTGTTTGCGGTATAAGCGCCAAACGGGCCCGCCACATAGGCGCAAGCCGGGCCGTTATAGTCCTTGATCAGCGGGTTGATCTGGAAGCACTCGAGATTCGCGAGCGCCGCTCCGGCGTGATAGGCCATCGCATAGCCGTCGCCGGAATTTGCCGCGTTCTCGTAGGTTCCAAACATGTAGCCGGACGTGGGCAGGCCGAGCCGCCCCGCCGCGCCCATACAGAGGATCACGGCCTTGGCTTTGATGACCAGGAACTCCGCGGTGCGCGTATTCACCCCGATGGCGCCGGCCACGCGGCCGTCGGCCGCGGTGAGTAGCCGCGTCGCCATATAGCGATTGGAAATCAGGATGTGCGCGCGGCGAAGCTGGCGATAGATGGCTTTCTTGACGGTTTCACCATTGGGCATCGGCAGAACGTAAGTGCCGATGTGATGAACTTTCTTGACCGCGAAGTCGCCGTTTTCATTCTTGAGGAACCGAATGCCAAAGCTGTCCAGCTCTTCAATGATCGAGTAGCACTTCTGCGCGTATTTATAGACCGGCTTCTGATCGACAATGCCGTCATTCGCGATCGTGATTTCCTTGGTGTATTGCTCCGGCGTCGCGTGACCTGGGATCACGGCATTGTTCAGGCCATCCATGCCCATCGAGATCGCACCCGAGCGTTTGACGTTCGCTTTCTCCATCAAAATGACGTTCGCCTTGGGATTTTTCATTTTGGCCTTGAGCGCCGCCATTGGACCGGCGGTGCCGCCGCCGATCACCAGCACGTCGCACGACACTTCGGAAAGGCCGTCAACGATGTCATCCATCTCGAATTCCTCGATCATGGTGCGGCTGGAGCTTCCAGCAGCGAATAGGCTACGCGCTAGGATTGCCCGGTTAACCCCATCCGCCGAGCAATTAGTTGACTGCAAGCTCAAGCTATTGGGCCTCTTTTATGAGCAGGGGCGCCCAAACTGCAGGCAGCATGCCGACGCGCCGACGCGCATCACCGCTCAACAAAGGCCTTCTCGATGACGAAATGGCCACGCTCGCTGTGGTTGCCCTCGACAAAATCAAGCCGGCCGAACATCAGTCGCAGGTCCTCCAACATGGTTGGACTACCGCACAACATGGCGCGGTCGGTTTCGATATCCAGCGGCGCCTGCCCGATGTCCAAGAAAAGCTTTCCCGATGCAATGAGATCGGTGATACGGCCGCGGTTGCGAAACGGCTCGCGCGTGACCGTCGGATAGTATTCCAGCTTGCCGCCGATGAGCTCGCCAAAGAACTCGTCGTGGCGCAGCGAATCGACGATCTGCTCGCCGTAAGCCAGTTCGGCGACTTGTCGACAGCCATGAACAAGGACGATTTTTTCGTAGTGCTCGTAGACGTCCGGGTCTTTGACAATGCTGACGAACGGCGCGAGCCCGGTGCCGGTGGAGAGCAACAACAGCCGTTTTCCCGGCAGCAAGTTATCGGTGATGAGCGTTCCGGTCGCCTTGCGACCGACCAGCACGATGTCGCCCTGTTTGATGCGCTGGAGTTTTGACGTCAGGGGGCCGTCCTGGACCTTAATGCTGAAGAATTCGAGCGTCTCTTCGTGATTGGCGCTGGCCATGCTGTAGGCCCGCAACAGCGGCCGGCCTTCGACTTCAAGGCCCATCATAGTGAACTGTCCGGAGGTGAAACGGAATCCCGGATCGCGCGTCGTGGTGAAGGTGAACAGCGTGTCGGTCCAATGCCGCACGGCTAGGACTTCTTCTTTGTTGAAGGCGCTCATGGAATGCTCGCTGCATTGCGTTTCGTTGCGACGAATGGCGTAGCAGTTCGAGCGGCGCAGCCAACGGAAACGTGAGATTGTTGGTCGATTAGTTTCTCACTTTCATCCGCGTGCGCGTGGCAACTTGAAAACAATTCCGCCAACGGAGCGCCAAACGCGGTTACACTCGCCGACGAGGATAGGAATATGTGGAGTCATGCCGTGTCCGACTACGCCGATCCGAATCGCCCTCATTTCACGCCGGCCAACGAAGCCGTGCCGTCGGCGGACGGCAGGACTCTGCAGATAACGCTCGAATCCGGCGCGGTGATCAGCCTGCAAGCGGAGCGGCTTCGGGCGGCGTGCCGCTGCGCGCATTGCCGGCGCGCTCAGATTGACGGCACTTTTGCGTCTGAATTCCCCTCGGTCACGATTGCGTCCGTCGCGCCAATCGGACATTACGCGGTCAATCTCGGATTTTCGGACGGCCACGCGCGCGGCATCTATCCGTGGTCCTATTTGGCGGAGCTTTCAGCCGGGGCATCCTTGCCTTGATAACTGCTCGAAATATCAGCCTGAGTCGTTGATTTTATTTGGCTTTTCCTGGGGCCACATGGCACGAAGCTTGCATTTTATAGGCCGCCTTCTCACGTCTGGAGTTCCAGGTGGCGGTCTTAACGGCAGCTTCATCACCCAGACTCAGCGGAACCATTCAAAGGCCGATTGCCGAAGTTCACGGCAAGAGCGGCCGAGCGCTTCTGCTTACGGAAAGCCCTCGTTCGCTCGGTGGGCCGCCGTCGCTATTCGAAAATCTATCGGCCGAGGAGCGGGAGATCGTCCTCCGGCAAGGGCGCCGGCGCGTATTCTATCGCGGACAGACCATATTCAATCAAGGTTCGCGTCACGACGGCATCTATCTGATCGAGACCGGCCGCATCCGCGTATTTTATACTGCACCATCGCAACGAGAGATCACGCTCGCTTATTGGCTGCCCGGCCATTTTGTCGGCGGACCCGAAGTGTTCGGCGGCGGCGTTCATCAATGGTCCGGTGTCGCGAGCAGCAATAGCAGCGTTGTTCATCTGCCGGGAAAGAACCTGCGTCAGCTCGTGGTGGAGGTGCCGAGACTCGCGATTGGCCTGATTGAAGGGCTGACGTTCAAAGGCAAATGCTATTCCGCCCTGGCACAGATGCTCGGAACACGATCGGTCACGGAACGCCTAGCGCAGTTGCTGTTGCACCTCGTCGAGCTTTACGGCGTCGAAGATTCCAAAGGAATCCTGATCAGCGCGGCGTTCACCCACGCCGATCTCGCTCACATGGTCGGCGCTACCCGTCAATGGGTCACCATCAGCCTCAAGCGCCTGCAAGACAAGGACGTGGTGGTTTCGAACAAATCACGCATCATCGTACGCCGCCCAGACGTGCTTGAGCAGATGCGCGGGCAAGGCGAATAGCTGCACCGCTGCCCAAGACAGCGGCTTATGTCGCGCGAATTGCATAAGACATGGGCAGTTCAGGTTTTGCGGCAACTAATCGACCGCTCGAAAGAAACTAAAATTGCTTACCGGACGGCTTGTCACAGAATGGGCAAGGGAGAAAACGCCCTAGGCTCACAGAGCATCAAGGGGTTAACAATGGACCATTCTTCGCGCCGTCACGTCATCGTCCTGTCAGCGCTTGCCGTCGCTGGCTATTTAAACATCTGCGCGGCGCACGCGCAGACCACGGTCACAGTTGGAATGGGAATCCAGAACACCACCACCAATACGGTGACGGTGGGCGCCGTCATCCGCCAGCTCAATCTGCTGGAGCAATATCTCCCGAAAAACGGCAAGTACGCCAATATCAACTTTCAATTCGATTGGGAAAACTTCACATCCGGGCCGCCGGTCACGAACGCGATGATGGCGGGCAAACTTCAATTCGGCACGATGGGCGACTATCCGCTGATCGTGAATGGCTTTACGTTTCAGAACAACCCTGACAGCAAAAGTCGCCTCGTTGCGGTCGATGCTTACAACATTTTCGGCTCCGGCAATGGCGTCGTCGTCCACAAGGACTCGCCCTACTATCAACTGTCCGATCTCAAGGGGAAAGTCGTCAGCGTTCCGTTCGGCTCGGCCGCTCACGGAATGCTGCTTAAAGCCATGCAGGACCGCGGCTGGCCGGCCGACTACATGCAACTTGTGAATCAAAGCCCGGAGGTCGGCTCAACCAATCTTCAGGAGCAGAAGATCGACGCGCACGCGGACTTTGTCCCGTTCGCCGAGCTGCTGCCGTTCCGTGGCTTCGCACGAAAGATATTCGACGGCGCGGAGACCAACGTGCCGACATGGCACGGCGTCGTGGTTCGCACCGACTTTGCCGAGAAATATCCCGAAGTGGTCGTCGCCTATATCAAAGCAATCATCGCCGCGGACAAATGGGTGCGATCTGATCCGAAAACCGCGGCTGAAAAGATCGAACAATGGACCGGCATCAGCAAGGAGGTCGTCTACATTTTCCTCGGGCCTGGCGGCAACATGACCATGGATCCGACAATCAAGCCCGCGCTCATTGCGGCGGCCGCGCAAGACGCCAAGGTCCTTCAAAGCCTGGGCCGCATGCAAGATTTCGACGTCAAAAGCTGGGTCGACGACAGCTATATCCGCAAGGCTTATGCCGAGCTTGGCCTCGATTACGACGCCGAAGTCAAAAAGACCGATAACTACGAGGTTGCGGGCGAAGACCAGTTCTGCAAGAAGCCGATCGCCGAGCCCCGCAAGGCCGGCGAAGTGTGGGTTGACGGCGAGGGCATCATGCCGTTCAGCAGCGCCGCATGCACGCTCGGCGCTTACGCGGAATTCGTCGCCAAGGGCAAGAAAATCGACGTCGCCTATGTGTTCGATACGCGGCGCGGCATCAAGCTGTTCGCTGATCAGGCCTTCTATGCGACGGGGTCGGGCAAGGACGTCATCGCTCCGTTCCTCGTTAAGAAGGATGCGCAAAGCTTTGCTTCGCAAAACGGCGGCAGAGTCCTGAGCTTTGACGAAGCGCTCAAAGTCGTCAGCAGTGGAGGCTGAGTGGTGGAACGCGCCATCCTGATGCGATCAGTGCCAGTTCAAGCGCCGGAATCCACCGCGCCTGCGTCGGCCGCGGAGGCCCCATCCTCCACCCCGATTGCAGCTTCGTCTCCGGAGCCACAAAAGATCCTTCGTGGAAGAATGGTTGCTTGGCTGGCGCTTCATCGCGCCGAGATGCGCTCCGTTCTGCTCGGTGCGATCTCCTTGGCTCTATTCATTCTTAGCTGGCATTTTCTGACGACATATCGCGTCAGCTTCCATGTCCGCTTCGCCAACGTTCCTACGCCCGCGCAGGTCTTCGAGAGCTTCGTCCGAGCGACCCATAACGGAACGCTTTTACATCACGTGGTGCTGAGCTGCCGCCGAATTGCAATGGGCTTCATCATCGCTACCGTCATTGCCGTGCCGCTCGGGTTGGTGATGGGGCGATTTCGATTCGCGCGCGACGTGGTTTTCCCCGTGTCCGAGGTGCTGCGGCCTATTCCCGCGATCGCCTGGGTGCCGATGTCAATCATGCTGTGGCCGTCGAACGAAGAAAGCATCGTCTTCATCACATTCATCGGATCCTTCTTCCCCATACTGCTGAATACTCTGCACGGCATGGCGAACGTCGATCCCGTGCTTGTCCGCGCCTCGCAGTGTCTCGGCGCGAGCGAATTCTCGATTTTCCGGGACGTCTATTTCCCGGCTTCGCTGCCGAGCATTTTCACCGGCCTCACCGTCGGAATGGGCGTGGCGTGGGTTTCGCTGATCGCCGCAGAAATGATTTCCGGCCAATTCGGCATCGGCTATTTCACCTGGGAGGCGTACTCACTGGTGCAATATTCCGATATCGCGCTCGGAATGATCTGCATCGGCATATTGGGCCTCGGATCGAGTGCCCTTATCAGAGGCATCGGACGAATAGTGATGCCATGGAAGAAGAGCACATGAGCGAACTGGCCGCAGCAGCAAGCGACAAGGGCCGCATCGAGGTCAGCCATTTCGGGCTTAGTTACGATTCCCTGGATGGTCCAGTCGAAGCCGTCACGGAGGCGGATATCGTCGTCGAGCCTGGCGAGTTCGTATCGATCATCGGCCCTTCGGGCTGTGGGAAATCGACGCTGCTCAATGCCGTCGCCGGATTTCTGAAGCCGACGCGCGGTAACGTACTCGTGGATGACGAGCCGGTAAGCAGACCAAGCGCCGACCGCGGCATGGTTTTTCAACAATATTCCCTCTTCCCCTGGAAGACGGTGCGCGAAAACGTCGAGTTCGGCTTGAAGATGAAGGGGATGGAGCGTAGCCGGCGCGAAACCGCAGCGCGCACGCTGTTGGGCTTGGCCGGGCTGCTGGCGTTCGAGAATCATTATCCCGATCGGCTATCGGGAGGAATGAAGCAGCGCGTCGGAATTGTGCGGGCGCTCGCGACCGGACCGAAAGTTCTGCTGCTCGATGAGCCTTTCGGCGCGCTCGACGCGCAAACGCGCATCATCATGCAACAGATTCTCACCAATATGTGGCAACGTTTGAAAATCTCTGTTCTGTTTGTCACGCATGACATCGACGAGGCGATCTTCCTGTCCGACCGGGTTTATTGCATGACCGCGCGGCCGGGGACGATCAAAGCGGAAATCAATATCCCGCTCGCGCGACCCCGGCATCAGGCCATGATGATGTCTTCGGAATTCCTAGCGTTGCGCCGCGGCTTGATGTCATTGATCAGCGAAGAGAGCCTCAAGGCGATGGGAGGCGAGATCAACGATGACGCCCTGCAAGGCCTTACGATCGACACTCACGGCCACACTCTAAGCGACATGCTTTGACGTGACCAACCGGCGGCAACACGACCTGCCGCGCAGGGTGCGGTAATCTGCTCTCAGTCGGCAAGCACTCCGTTGCGCCAACCAGCCTCCGATGGGCATGAGAGGGGCGAGCATTTTTGAGGGTACCTCCACTCTCATTGGCAAAGAACCGGTCTCAGTGCTTTCAAACCGAGTCTCAGCCGCTGAAGTTCGCATATAAAAAAATAGCGAGCTGAGACTAGCGTGGGGAAACGGTCGCAAACGGGAAAAGTGGCGCGAATTTTTGCTGCAGAGACTTATCCCCCTAAGTTACGGAAATCGCGGACGCCTTCCTCCGTCACGGAAATACGCGGCAGAGACCGCACTGGCTGGCTGGGGCGGGAGGACTCGAACCTCCGAATGGCGGAATCAAAATCCACTGCCTTACCGCTTGGCTACGCCCCAATCCCATTGATAAGGCTAGGCTTTCAGGGTTCGATATACAACCTTCTTCCTTCCATGTTGCATCCATGTTGCATAAATCAATGAGCGAGCGCTCAGCGGCTACCAATTGCTCATTATCGTTGTCAGGTGAAGCGAGAAGCGCGCGCTCGGCAGCCGCCAATTCCTCGCCGTCGTCCTGGCGCGGAAAGAGGTGTCCATATACGTCGAGCGTCATGGCGATGGTCGAATGACCTAGTGTTGTGACTCTAACGCTTGTTTCGCCCGCGCGACCTTTTCGAGGATTTGGCCGGCCGACTTTGTCCAGATGAATGGCTTGGGGTCTGCATTGTGGTTTTCCAGGTATTCCATGATGGCGGTT